>Ga0206890_1115_pt1 | contig 24548 bp, 21 predicted proteins | sample Alteio_BWOrgHeat_58_FD_152960 | JGI IMG/M metagenome (GOLD analysis project Ga0206890, IMG submission 152960) | Enriched cells from forest soil in Barre Woods Harvard Forest LTER site, Petersham, Massachusetts, United States - Alteio_BWOrgHeat_Nextera6 ... | reverse complement strand
TGACGGTCGCTGTAGTTGTAGAACTGCTGCTCCATGTGCCGCCTAACGTTGCATCACCTAAATCTATAGTTAGCCCCTGGCATACCACATTGGGGCCGGTGATCGGTGAAATAGGATTAACAACAATTGACTTTGTGGATGTGCAGTTACCGGGCATGGTATAGGTTATTACTGTTGTGCCTGCCGCTCCCGGAACAACCATTCCTGTTCCGGTTACAACAGCAACTGAAGTATTACTGCTGCTCCATGTACCCCCGGTCACTGCATCTGTCAGGGTTATGGTGGCCGACTGGCATACAGATGGCGGCCCTGAGATTGCGGCAGGAGAAGGATATACCGTCACCGTGGTGCTTGCAGCACACGTCGTAGGTAATGTATAAGTAATTAACGCAGTTCCTCCGCTGGAGCCTGAAACAATGCCTGTTGATGGTGTAATAGTAGCCACCGCAGTAAAGCTCCCCGCACTCCACGCGCCTCCTGTCGTAACGTCAAATAAGGAAGTTGTAAGCCCTGTGCACACAGTGGTAATCCCTGTTATTGCACCGGGCAGCGGATTTACAGTGACCTGTGCAGACATTGTACAACCCGTAGAAGGTATAGTGCCTATTATAGGAGCGACACCTGCAGAAAGACCGGCAACTACACCGGTACTACTGCCAACAATGGCAATACCGGAAGCGCCGCTGGACCATACCACTCCAGGAACCGCATCACTTTCTGTTACAGTTGAACCTGCACATACCGATGTTGGGCCGGTAACTGGCGCAGGCGACAGGCTCACGGTTATAGTTCTGGTTGCGGTACACCCGGTGGGTAAAGTGTATGTAATAATAGTCGTGGATGCAGATGTAACGCCGGTAACCACACCTGTAGTTGATACTACGCTGGCATTGGCCGGAATGCTGCTCGCCCACGCGCCGCCGGTGGAATCGTCAACCTCAGTTATGGTTGCTCCCACACATACCGTGGCAGCCCCTGTAATAGCCCCTGGCAACGGATTAATAGACACGGCAACAGCGCCGGTCATGGTATCGCGGCAGGTTGTAGCGGTATTCTCTGCAACAATATAGTAGCTGCCGGGTGTCGTTTCTAAACCAAAGGCCAGCGGCGCACCCGTCCCGGACGTGGTGGCAATTCCTGTACTACCATCGAACAATTCGTAAACAATACCGATTGTAGATCCCGCTAAGCCAACAGGAACACCTGAGCTGCCTGCACAATAACCTCCCCCGCCTGTTACACTAAATAAAGGTGGCAAAGGCAGAACGGTGATGGTGGCGCTGCCGGTCATAGTGCTGGTGCAGCCTGTTGCAGGGTAAACGGCCGAGACAGTATAGGTCCCGCCAACGGTTTCTATACCAAAATTAATGGCCGCGCCCGTACCCGGTACTATTGGCCCAACGAATATCCCATCATGGAACTGGTAATTAACCCCGATAGTAGAACCGGCCAGGCCAATAGGCACCCCTGTGGTGCCGGAACAATAACTACCCCCGCCCGTAACTATGAAAGGAGGTGGTACCGGATTGATGGATACAGTAGCGCTGCCGGTCATATTACTGACACACCCGGTGACAGTATTTGTAGCCTGAACAATATAAGTCCCCGCAGCCGTTTCCAGCCCAAAAGTAATTGCAGTTCCGGTACCTATTACAGTCCCGATAGCAATGGGATCAAGTAATTCATAGCTGATACCCGCAGTCGACCCGGAAAGGCCAACAGCAACACCAGCCCCTCCCGCGCAATAAACACCACCACCAGTAACTATAAAAATCGGCGGCAATGGATTAACGGTAACCACAGTGGTTATAGTGCATCCCGCAGGAGAAGTGTAAGTAATCGTTGCAGAGCTGAGTGTAGTGGAAACACCGCCAATGACGCCGGTCGTCAAACCAGCTGTAGCCGTCGCCGCACTGCTGCTGCTCCATGTGCCGCCGGTTATACCGTCACTCAACAGCACAACTGAACCCGTACAAACTGCTGTCGGGCCTGCAATGGCAGGCGGAGTAGGGTTAACGGTTACAACGGCTGTCGTTAAGCACCCGCTTCCCAATGTAAAGGTCATCGTCACCAGGCCGGAAACCCCACCGGTTACCACACCGGTGCCGGATCCTATGCTGGCGGTAGTATTATTGCTGCTGCTCCAGGCGCCTCCCGTTGTGGCGTCGTGCAATGTAGTTGTTGTGCCGGGGCAAACGGACATCACCCCTGTGATGGCCGCAGGCGCCGGGTTAACCGAGATCGTCTTTGTAGTGGTGCATCCGGCGGGCGTGGTATAAGTAATAACAGCGGTGCCTCCAGCGGGGGCAACGCCCACTACTATTCCTGTAGTGCCCACTGCGGCTATTGCAGTGTTGCTGCTCATCCAGGTGCCCCCTGGCGTTGGGTCACTAAATGCGGTCGTCAATCCGGGACATACTGGACTGGCACCTGCAATCGGTGACAACGGATTTACAGTTACTACAGTACTGGTAACGCATCCAGAAGCACTGGTAAACGTTATCGTTGCATTGCCTCCTAATAAAGATACACCGGTAACAACCCCCGAAGCAGAGCCAACTGAAGCTATCGCAGCGTTGCTGGTGCTCCATGTTCCCCCGGTAGTAGCATCATGAAGCGTAATAGTGGATCCTGCGCAGACAGGCACCGAACCGGTGATCGCCGGCGGCAACGGATTGACCGTTGCTACAGCCCTAATGGCGCATAAGCCACCGCCCGTGGCATACACTATCGTGGCCGTATCAACCGATACGCCATATATAGTACCTGACAAAGCGCCGGCGGTAGCCGCAGCAAGATTATCACTACTCCATGTCCCCCCTGTTACGGGATCGGCTAAACCAGTTGTTCCACCCAGGCATATATTCAGGTTCCCCGTTATCGCCGTAGGGGTAGTAAAAACAGTCAGGTTGAAAATATGTGTAAGCGAGCACCCTCCGGGATCAGTTACTGTAAACGAATAAGCCGTTGTAGTAGCAGGAGACGCCAATGTACTGGAACAGGTAGGGCAGCTCAGGCCTGTCGTCGGCGCCCAGCTATAACTCAATGGAGTATCTATGTCGCTGGCCCCGGAAGAAAAGCTCGCAGAATCACCAGAGCAAATAGTTGTGTCATCGCTGGGCCTGATCGCAAGATCTGAAGGAATTAATCTTGAATACAAAGTGTCAGGGCAGCCATAACCCACGTACGGCGTCAGTATAACCGCATAAGTCGTTGGAACGGTGGGCGCTGCAACTGTAATTGACTGTGTAGTGCCGTAAGATGTGGCCATTGTAACAGAATCCAGCCATTGGTAGGACGCAAAACCTGGCGGTGCTGTGAGTGTTTCCGTCGTAGTGCTGCAGGATATAAGATTGGCAAATAGTCCGCAGGTCATATCCAAATATCCGTAGCCGAAATGCGCGCCAAGCGTACAGGCATTCGCTGTAAACTCAAGAGCCACCGTTCGCCCATTCTCCCCGGGAAATTTAATATTCCCATACGTCCAGGGTTTGTAAGTTACGTCAAATCCGTTCATTGGCCATCTGGATGCAACACCGGAAGGGAAAAACCCTGGCACCGCTCCCCCGGATACATAAGTGTATACTGCACAAGGAATAGAATCTCCGGTGGCGGAGTCAACAGCCGTCACGATAAATCTTGGCTCCTCATACGCTGGGTGACCGGGATTTTCCAACACCGCCGCATAGTGGTAAACTAAGCTGTAAACCGTGGTACCTGCAGGAATATCTATATAATATACAGCCCTTTCAGCAACATTTTCATTGGTATCACTCCCCAATCTGAGGGAATACGAGCCTCCGCCCGGAGCAACTGTGGGGAAACCTCCATAACGGTCAACTCCTGCTACCGGCCCTTCTAACAATTCCCTCGTCGGAATAATTGGGGCTCCTAGAGGTAATGTATAAATAGGGGAGGTGGGAGGTGGAACAGGGGGAGGGGTAGAAACGCTGCCGTTAAAATAAACCCAATCCGCATAAGTCCCTGTTTCAAAACCAATATTTGGCGGGCATATGGATGCTGTACCCTGACCCTTTGCAAAGAAGTGACAACCAATAAGCAATAGGGAAATAAGTAGTACAATTCTGCGATTCATAGATGATTGTTTTAAGAAAATAAAAGATAAGGTTTTAACATCCACTGATAAAGATAACTGTATTTAACAAAATTGAGCACAAAGTAATGATTTATTTTTTTAAATTCCATAACTATCCCTTGATTAACAAAAAAAATACTTTCTTAACATGCAAATAGATTTAATGCAATTGTCGCCCTCCCGGGAAAAATGAATATATGCAAAAACATCTAAATAAATAAACTACTTTTATTATTACATATAAAACATTCATTAAATTCCATTCGACTACCCAGATCACAAAAAGCTTAATAGTAATAAAAAAAATATTTTATGTACTGGATCTCCTTAGTTAGACCGTTAAATCCATCAATAAGTTGGGTTAATTCGGCATTTAACCCACAGTTACGTCCGTTAACGAAAAAACCGATGTGTTATCTTACCTCACCTTGGATTTCGATTAGTTTTAAGTAAAAAAATATTTTTCCGAATTTCCAGTCCACCCATCCCAACGATAGATATTTTGCCTACCTTTGCGCCCCGGCAGGTCTTATACGGCCAGCTCCTGCTGAATCCCCCAGGACAGGAATGTAGCAAGGGTGTGCGGTTGTAGCGGTGCGATGTAAGTAACTTGCCGGTTTTTTTATTTCTTTGATCTTCTTTCTGTGAAATTGTCTCTTTGCGCCTCCGCGCCTTTGCTGTTAAACGAGCGCTGGTAATTTGGCCTTTGCAACTCCTAAACTTTTATACCTTTACTTCAATAAAATCAATCCCCAATGAAATTTTTTATTGATACTGCAAATCTCGCCCAGATAAAAGAAGCAAATGACCTCGGCATCTTAGATGGCGTAACTACTAATCCATCCTTGATGGCCAAAGAAGGCATTAAAGGCGAAAATGCGGTAACAAAGCATTACATCACTATCTGCGAAATGGTGGATGGCCCGGTTAGCGCCGAAGTCCTGGGCACCACGTTCGAAGGCATCGTGGAAGAAGGCAAAAAACTCGCCAAACTTCACAAAAATATAGTGGTAAAAGTGCCGATGATAAAAGACGGCATAAAAGCAATCAAATGGTTCACCGATAATGGTATCCGCACCAACTGCACATTAGTATTTTCTGCTGGCCAGGCAATTCTTGCAGCCAAGGCAGGCGCCACATTTGTGTCCCCCTTTATTGGCCGCATAGACGACAGCAGTTGGGATGGCGTCGAGCTCATTGAGCAGATTGTAAGTATCTACAATGCGCAGGGTTTTATGACCGAAGTATTGGCCGCATCCATCCGTAGCCCTTTGCATATAGTCCGTTGCGCCGAGGCCGGGGCTGATATATGCACCTGCCCCCTCTCGTCCATTTTAGGACTGCTGAAACATCCCCTGACGGATCTCGGCCTCGAACAGTTCCTCAAGGATGCCAAATCAATGCAATAATTCCACTCAAGCGGGATAACAAAATAATTGTTGTCCGAACAGTATTGCGGCTATTACATTTCAGTGGCGTTGGCACCGTTCAACTGCCGAGTGTTATTAAGCGTGCCCATTATTTTGCCCTACTCGTCCTCCGTTTGTACAAGGATGCCCCGGCGGCGCGCTTGAAACGCGCAAACAAGACCGCTACAGCAAACTGTTCTTTGCGCCTCTGTGTCTCCTTTGCGGTTAAATTAAAACCACGCAAATTTCCGCAACCCCATTTTTTGAAACCCGCTACCACAGCATCTTTCCGGCGAAAAAAAAATTCACTACCCGTAGCAATACGTAAAACTTTTTGTGCAGTAGTATATTTACATTAAACAAAATCGCCAAACCCATGACTTTAATGTTATAAAAAAATAAAAAAATAAAAATTGCCGCCAGTATCCTGGTAAAAACTTTCACTTTACAAAAATATAGGGAAAAATAGGGGAGCGTAAGCAATCAACACCAATGCATATAAAATTTCACTAATTACTATAAAAAATTAATGACTTTTTTATTTTCTGTTTCAATGTTATGAATTGTTATGAAATGTTATGTTTTTATAACGCAATTTTCATCATATTTTCAAAAATGCATTAATAACAATAAAAAAATCACTTTGTAATAAAATGTATAGCATTACAAAAAGGCCTTTCATCAAGGTCACCCTCAATGTCATATACATATAATTTACCCGCGTCACCCGGCAATTCCAATAGAAACATGTAGAAATACCTATATTTTATGTACCTTTTCTCGCACTTAATGCAAATTAAACCACTAACCAATGACCGTTGACCATTAACCATTAACCATTGACCATTGACCATTGACCATTGACCATTGACCATTGACCATTGACCATTGACCATTGACCATTAACCATTGACCATTGACCATTGACTTTTTACCATTGACCACTGACAATTAACCATTAATCAAACATGCAAAACCTCAACGATCTCCGTTTCGCAGTACTCATAGATGCCGACAATGTTCCTTATGCTAATGTAAAAGGCATGATGGAAGAAATAGCAAAATACGGCACCCCTACCTTCAAGCGCATCTACGGCGACTGGACCAAACCAACAGTATCCGGTTGGAAGTCCGTCCTGCTCGAAAACGCCATAACCCCAATCCAGCAATATAGCTACACCACAGGAAAGAACGCCACTGACTCCGCCATGATCATTGACGCAATGGACATTCTATACACCGGCAAAGTAGATGGCTTCTGCATCATTTCCTCCGATAGTGACTTTACAAGGCTTGCGCTGCGGTTGCGTGAGGCAGGTGTCAAAGTAATAGGCATGGGGCAAAAGAAAACACCATCGCCGTTTATCGCTGCCTGCGATAAGTTTATTTACATCGAAATTCTTTCTGAAACAGAGCGGCCTTCCAAAGAGGAAGAAGAAAAAAAAGAGGAAAAGCAAAATGAGCACACCATTAAAAACCTCGACAACAAAACCATTCAGTTAATAGCCACAAGCATCGGCGACCTTGCAGATGAAAGCGGCTGGGCATTCCTTGGCGAAGTAGGCAACCTGATCCTGAAAAAAGAACCTGATTTCGACTCCCGCAATTATGGCTATAAAAAGTTAGGGCAGCTCATAAAAAGCACCGCACATTTTGAAATAGACGAACGGCAGTCCGATAAAGGAAATATCAAACTCGTTTACATCAAAGTTAAGCCCGCAAATAAATCGATGGCCGCACTGAAAAAACGGCCAAAGGACGATAACCGGAATAACCAGAAAAAAAAGCAATAAACTAAATCGACTGATGAAACGTGCAACTCAACTCATTGCTTTATTAGCATTGATATCCGTCATTTCAGGATACCTGATGTCCGAAGCATCATGGATCGGCAGAGTCGGGATGACCTTTTTTCATAAAGAATGTAATTTCCTGAAAGTGTGGTGGCAAGGTACCGTTGCCGTCTTCTTAATGCTTATACTCCTTTTTTTATTTCACAATTTACTGTTTCAAAAACTCCCTGCCAGGGCCGCGAAGACGTTAAATTTCCTTTTACTTTTATTTGCCGTTACCGGCTTATACTATACTCATAATGACTTCACGCAAAACCTGTCTCATCGCCTGTTGGGCCGGCATTTTCGCTACGGCGCCTATATGTTTTGGATCGGATGGATATTGACCATTTTGTTCTTCATCTTTAAAAGAAAAAGAAAAACAACGATCATTACAAATTCAGATAAAATGGAGATAGTAGATCAGTAAAATCCTGTGAGTACCGATTACCGTCATCCATAATAATCAACTCATCATTCTTTACAATCGAAATTTCTTTTTTGCAGAATAGACCTACTACCCGCTTCGCAACGGCATGTCTCTTATGCTTTACAGAAAGCCTGTTGGTTTCAAAGACTTGCCGCGCATTTGCCATCTTCAGCCATTGGTCATATTCGGCAGCAGGCAGCATTATGGAAAAGTAACCACCCTCTTCAAGATGCATTAGCATTACCCGTAACAGTTCAGAATAAGAAAGCGACAACGTATGATGAGCAATATTTTCATTTGCATGAGGCCCTAATAAGCTATCATTAAAAAACGGCGGATTAGAAATGATGAGATCATATTTGTGCGGAAGCAAGTAGCTGCGCACATCACCACCAAAGACAGTTATCCTATCAGCCCATGGCGACCTCGATACATTCTCTCTCGCCTCCCCTGCCGCATAGTTGTCCAGCTCTATGGCGTCAATAATTATTCGACCGCTTCTTTGTGCAAGCATTAGAGAAAGTAATCCTGTGCCGGTGCCAATATCCAATACACGATTTACATCAGCTTTTATTGGTGTCCACGAGCCTTGTATGCACGCATCGGTAGTAACTTTCATCGCGCACTTTTCCTGCAACACAGTAAACTGCTTAAACTGAAAAAATTGATTACTCATATCCTGGGAAGATTGCCCGTGCACTTGGTGTTGCGGTCATATCCACAAACGAGCCCTTAAGATATTTGTAATAACCGGTTATCCCTATCATTGCCGCATTATCCGTGCAGTATTCAAATCGTGGAATATATACTTGCCAGCCATATTTTTCTCCGGCTTCTTTTATTGCTTTTCTGAGCCCGCTGTTTGCGGATACGCCGCCGGCAATACCAACATGCTTTATGCCTAGTTGTTCTGATGCTTTCACTAATTTAGCCATCAGCATTTTAATAATGGTAAACTGCACGGAAGCGCAAATATCCGCCAGGTTATGCACTGCGAAATCCGGATCGATTTTTTTCTGAGCCTGTAAAAAGTAAAGAACAGATGTTTTTATGCCACTGAAACTAAACTCAAAATCCTTCATCTCCGAAACCGGGAACTTAAAACGCAACGGATCCCCCTGTGCCGCATACTTATCAATTAAAGGGCCTCCCGGATATGGCAGGCCAAGCATTTTTGCCACCTTATCAAAAGCTTCACCGGCGGCATCATCTATTGTTTCACCAAGCACTTCCATGTCCAGGTAATCCCTGCACAATACGACCTGGGTGTGCCCCCCCGAAACAGTAAGGCATAGGAATGGAAACTCTGGTTCGTTTTCGATAAAGTGGGCAAGCACGTGAGCCTGCATATGGTGCACTGCTATCAAAGGTACACGCAGCCCCTGGGCGTACCCTTTTGCAAAACAAGCGCCCACCAGCAATGAACCTATAAGCCCCGGAGACTGGGTAAAAGCCACCGCAGTAACATCCCTTTTATTTATCCCCGCATCATTTAATGCCGCGTCCACAACCGGGACAATATGTTGCATGTGCGCGCGGGAAGCAAGCTCAGGAACAACGCCGCCGTATCTTTCATGTACTGCCTGGGTAGCAATAATATTGCTTAAAACTTTGCCATTACGGACCACTGCGGCGCTCGTTTCATCACACGATGACTCTATGGCAAGTATGTTTATGTTTTGAACCGACATTTATTGTTACAAAATTAACCCGTATCTTTTTAATGCAAACGCTCCATATTTACAAAATATGGAGCGCCAATTACTTTATACTGCAATAGCTAATAACTACTGCAAAATTACTTAATTCCAAGCTTCGCCTTTACAAATGGCATGATATCATCAGCTTCCTTCGCAAATAGTAACATACCACCGCTCTTATCAAAAACGTAATCGTAATTTTTTTCCTTAGCTACAGCCTGTATCGCTTTATCCGCCTTATCAAGGATTGGAGCGTAAACATCCTGTTTCTTTTGCTGCAGTTTTTCCTGGGCGCTTTGTTGCGTACTCTCTATACGGTTCTGCAGATCTTGTATCTCTTTCATTCTCACTTCCTTCATTGCATCCGACATGGTTTTCTCATTCGCCTGGTATTGCTGCCCTTTGGTTTGGTATTCTTTCATCATAATGTCTATTTGGTCCTGGAAAGACCTTGCATACTTTGCAATATCAGAATCAGCCTTAGCTTTTTCCGGCATAGCTTGTAACAGATCAGCCGATGTAAGCCATCCGAATTTAAGAGCTGTCTGCGCAAAGACAATATTGCCGGTCAATAATGCACTGGCAAGGAAAATCACGATTTTTTTCATGTAGTTTTTATCTTTATCTGTTTTTTGATGTGCAAAGTAAATGCCATTATTTGTTTATTCCAAGAATTTTTAAAACATCATCACTTCTGTCTAATTTTGGATCGGCGTAAAACACGCTGATGCCACCAGCTTTATCCAATACAAGGTCAAACCCTTTACCTGAAGCCATTTTCTGTACAGCATTAAATACGCGGTCCTGGATGGGCTTAATAAATTCCTGGCGTTTCTTAAACAACTCGCCTTCGTTGCCGAAGCGTTCTTTTTGAAGATCCTTAACGGACTTCTCTTTTGCTACAATTTCATCCTCTCGTTTCCTCCGCAAATCATCAGATAGCATCGGGCGTTCCGCCTGGTAACCTTTATACATTTTGTCCACTTCTGCCATCCGGTTATCTATCTCACTCTGCCAGGTCTTCGATAGATTATCAAGCTTAGTCTGTGCATCCTTATAATCAGTCATTTTATCAAGAATGTACTTGGAATCTATGATGCAATAATGCTGTTGCTGTGCTACTGCTCCCGTAGCAGCAGTCAAAATAAAAAACAGACTGACCAATACATTTTTCATGGAATTATTATTTTTTAGTCATATAATTTTTCAAAGGTACTTACCTATTCAGGTTCGAAGCCCAACATAAAGTTAAATTTACCTAGATTTTTCAAGCCTGTAGTCCCGTTTGACGGGTCATACTGATCTATCCCAATGCCATAATCTAACCCAAGTAGCCCAAACATTGGGAGAAATATTCTGATACCTACACCAAAATCCCGGTTAAGTTGAAACGGATCATAGGTAGAAAAATTATCCCAGGCATTGGCAGCGTCGGCGAATAACAATCCATATATAGTTGCTGTTGGGCTTAAAGAGAACGGATATCGTAATTCACATTGGTATTTATTAAAGATAGTGGCATCAGTGGCATACACGCCGTACCCACGCTGGCTAACGATTTCCTTGCCAATGAAATATGAATATCCCGACAGGCCATCGCCTCCCAACTGGAAGCGTTCAAACGGTGAAAATCCAATACCCGAATTGTAATACCCCAGGAAGCCGTATTTGCAAACGAGCCGCAGCACGAGATTGCCATATATCTTTTGGTAAAAATCAGCGGTAAATTTATATTTATGGTATTCTATAAGCTTATACTTCTGCGTATATGATTCCTGAGCATAGTCAATCCCCGAAAATGCGCTGTAAGGTGGAGTTATCTGTAAAGTGAACGACACATTAGAACCGCTTCGGGGATATAACGGTTGGTCAACAGAATTACGTGATAATATAAACTTAAAGTGAAAATCGTTACTATACCCATCCGTAAAATTTGGCACCAAAGCATAGTCTTTCAAACGATAGTTATTATAAAAAGCACCATAGTTAAACACAAAGTAATTATCCGGCCAGTTAAGGCGCTTGCCGAATGATACTCCACCCCCTGCCATGCGCAGGAAAGACAGGTTAGGGTCAGTACCCACTGCTGAGGCAGAATACTTACTATAAACCGCATTCACGGTTAATGAATTTGGCTTACGGCCGCCTAACCATGGCTCGGTAAAGGCTGTGCTGAGTGAGTTATAATATGCCCCGTTGGAAGCATAGCTAACGGAAAATTTTTGGCCATCGCCTACCGGTAAGGGATCCCAGAATTTAGGCTTGAAAATATTCCGGATTGAAAAGTTATTAAATGTAATTCCTACGTTTCCATAAAAGTTTACTCCTCCTCCAAACCCGGCAGAAAGCTGCAACTGATCGCTTGATTTTTCCACAACCGTATAGTCAATATCCACGGTGCCATCTTCGGGATGTGGTTTCGGCAGGATACCTATTTTCTCCTGGTCGAAGAAACCCAGATTGGCGATCTCGCGTTGTGAACGAATAAGGTCCGAACGGCTGAATTTGTTACCCGGAAGCGTGCGCAGTTCACGACGAATAACATGCTCGTTAGTACGGTCATTTCCTGAAATGTTTATGTCCCGGATGGTAGCCTGTGAGCCTTCCGTAATTCGCATCTCGTAATTGATCGTATCGCCTGATATGGAAATTTCAACAGGGTCGATATTGAAAAATAAATACCCGTCATCCATATAAAGGCTGCTCACATCCTCGCCGCCACCATCGGGGCTTAGCTGGCGACCCATGCGAGCCTCCAGGAGTGCCTGGTTATAAACGTCTCCTCTCTTTATACCAAGGGTACGTGAAAGAAATTCACTTGAATATTTTGTATTCCCTTTCCAGGATATGTTTCCGAAGTAATATTTATGTCCTTCCTTAACCCTGATATCAATATTCAGGTTACCATTCTGCACAGGATATACCGTGTCGGCTACTACAGCCGCGTCACGGTAGCCAAGTGTGTTGTAGTAGCTGACCAATGACTGCTTATCATCATCGTACTTCGATTCATTAAATTTTGAAGAGGCAAATGTAGGCCTGAAATAGTCGTCAAGGGCATCCAACGTTTTTGTAGGGGAAAGAAAGCCAAACTCACGCATGTATTTTCCAAAAGACCGTTTGGGAACAGGATAGACGCTTACATCGCTTTGCGGATGCAAAGTAAAGCGCATGTTTTGCTTTGTTGATTTCAGTGAGTGTTTCAGCCGCGCCTCGGCAGCATTTACATTGCCCACAATGTTTATCTGGTTGATGTGTGTCTTGTTTCCTTTATCAATAATGAAAGTGAGGATGATTTTGTTTACCGCACCCGTATCATTTCTTTCAAGCGCGGTTACCTGGATTCTGCCATAGCCTTTGTCCATGTAGAACTTTTTAATGCGCACTATCGCCTCTTTTTTTGTAGCTTCCGTAACTACTTTGTTCGCAACGAGGGAGAGCTTACCTTTCAATTCTTTTGCCTCCGAAGGTTTTATATTCCTAAAGTTAAACCGGCTCAGGCGGGGCCGCTCTTCAACCCCAATGTTTATAAAAACCTTATCCTCTATATACTTTGTGATGGTAATGTCCACGTTGGAAAACAGTTCCTGTTTCCATAGCGCCTTTATTGCCTTCGCAATGTGCTCGTCATTTGGCAGATACAACTTCATGCCTACGGTGAGATTAGTTACGGCTATGAGCAAATCCTGGTCAAGATATTTCTCCCCCGTAACCGTAATGCCCGCAAGCTCGTATTCCCTTGGTTTTGCACCCTCCCCCGCCCCGGCCTGGTTTTGGTGCATCATTTTATTCAAACCGGGGTTTGAACCTCCTATCTGGGCAACTGATCTTGACATGCACAAAACACACGACAGCAATAAACAATATCTGGTAACGCCTTTATACATGCTGTGGAGAGTTCGTTTGAATTTGTTCACTTGTTTTGCCAAAACGGCGTTCGCGCTGCTGGTAATTGAGCAGCGCCTCATATAAATTGTTTTTCCTGAAATCAGGCCAATGCACATTTGTGAAATACAGTTCGGCATAGGCCAGCTGATACAGCAAAAAGTTACTTATCCGGTATTCCCCGCTTGTCCTTATCATGAGTTCAGGGTCGGGAAATGAAGCTGTATTCAGGTAATTATGAAAAACGCGCTCATTTATCTCTTCGGGCTTAAGCTCCCCTTTTACCACACTTTCCGCAATTTTGCGGGCCGCCTCTGTTATTTCCTGCCTTGAGCTGTAGCTCAGGGCCAGTACCAGGTTCAGGCCGGTATTCATTGCGGTCATTTCTTTTGCTTCATTCAATTCATTCTGGCATATTGCGGGCAGGCTGGCAAAATCGCCTATAATGTGCAACCGCACATTATTCTTTTTCAGCTCTTCTATTTCCTTCCTTATCGTGTTCACCAGCAATTCCATCAATGCATCTACCTCTGCTTTCGGGCGATTCCAGTTTTCTGCTGAGAACGCATATAACGTAAGGTATTCAATGCCCAGTTCCGCGCTTGTATTTACGATCTCCCGCACACTCAGCACCCCTTCATGATGGCCATACACCCTGTCTTCGCCGCGCTCTTTAGCCCAACGGCCGTTGCCATCCATAATAATGGCTACATGCTTTGGCAGCTTGCTGCGGTCAATAGATGCTAATATATCCATTAAAATACTTTGCTAAGGAACGATGACGAAATAACTTCCACCATCTTACTCGTTCTTTTTCTTTTTTACTTCGTTGTAAAAGTCTTTAAATAATTCATTATTCGCAGATTTTACGCCTTGTAAAAAAGAAAAATAACTTCACAATATGGTAGAAGTTATTTTGTCAACGTTCCCAAGGTGCGCGAAGGTACAAAAATAGGCTGTAGGAGGTGGCAACAAAATATGGATATACAGTTTAACGCGATTTTAACTGCAAACGACTAAATGGCTTAATGACCTAATGGCTCCCCGCAGTAAGCGGGACAGGCAATAGCTCAATTTACATATTATGATTTGCGATTTAGTTTACACCATAAAAAAGGGGGTTTGAAAATGGCTTAATGACCTAATGGCTCAATGGCTCAATGGCTCAATTTTCATATTATAATTAGCGATTTAGTTTACACCATAAAAAAGGGGGTTTGAAAATCGCTCAGTGACCTAATGGCTCAATGGCTCAATGGCTCAATGGCTCAATTTTCATATTATAATTAGCGATTTAGTTTACACCATAAAAAAGGGGGTTTGAAAATGGCTTAATGACCTAATGGCTCAATGGCTCCCCGCAGTAAGCGGGACAGGCAATAGCTCAATTTACATATTATGATTTGCGATTTAGTTTACACCATAAAAAAGGGGGTTTGAAAATGGCTTAATGACCTAATGGCTCAATGGCTCAATGGCTCAATTTTCATATTATAATTAGCGATTTAGTTTACACCATAAAAAAGGGGGTTTGAAAATCGCTCAGTGACCTAATGGCTCCGCACAATAAGCGAGACAGGCAAAATGACTCAATTTACATATTGTGATTTGCGATTTAGTTTACACCATAAAAAAGGGGGTTTGAAAATCGCTCGATGACCTAATGGCTCCGCACAATAAGCGAGACAGGCAAAATGACTCAATTTACATATTATGATTTGCGATTTAGTTTACACCATAAAAAAGGGGTGCTTTCAAGGATCATATTGTGACTAATATTTAAGTTTTGAAACCTATGTCACTTTTTATATTGTCAAAATAATTTTATACCCTCATAAAAAATATTTTGTAATATATTAAATTATAATAATATAAAAACATGAACTATAGCCGATGGTTGATGGATTGACGGTCTAAGTCCGAGTCAAAGCACGAATGAAGCCCTGGTTAGGCTGTTACCGCAAGCACTTCAGCCATCATTTTTCCAATGTCGGCCGGGCTGTCCACCACATGAATGCCGCATTCGCGCATGATCTTCATTTTAGCCAAAGCGGTATCATCGGCTCCGCCTATGATGGCGCCGGCATGGCCCATACGGCGGCCCGCAGGAGCAGTCTGGCCTGCTATGAAGCCAACTACCGGCTTATTCATATTGTTTTTGAGCCAGTAAGCAGCCTCAGCTTCCATATTGCCGCCTATTTCGCCTATCATGATAATGCCATCAGTTTCGGGGTCATTCATCAGCAGTTCCACAGCTTCTTTCGTAGTAGTGCCTATGATCGGGTCGCCGCCTATGCCTATTGCAGTAGATATGCCCAGGCCTGCTTTCACTGCCTGGTCAGCCGCTTCGTAAGTCAGCGTACCAGACTTGGATACAACCCCTATCCTGCCCTTTTTGAATACAAAGCCCGGCATGATGCCCACCTTAGCCTCGCCCGCAGTAATTACGCCGGGGCAGTTAGGCCCTACCAGCCTGCAATCGCGGCCCTTTATATATTCGCGCGCCTTCACCATATCCTGTACGGGAATGCCCTCCGTAATGCAAATGATCACTTTTATGCCCGCGTCAGCAGCTTCCATAACTGCATCGGCCGCAAATGCAGGCGGCACAAAGATAATAGACACATCAGCCCCTGTGCCATCCACGGCATCCTTTACGGTATTAAATACCGGTTTGTCCAGGTGCTGCGTACCACCCTTGGCCGGGGTAACCCCGCCTACCACATTAGTACCATACTCTATCATCTGGGTGGCATGGAATGTACCTTCAGTACCCGTAAACCCTTGTACTATGACCTTTGAATCCTTATTAACTAAAACAGACATGAGGCGTGAACATTTTTTAGAGAACCGCGAAATTAAGCAAATTGTCCAAATATGCGGCGCTAATTAATGGCGGGAAAAATGAAGACTGAACATAAATGGCATCTTAACCATTGAAAAATCAAAGCACAATTTACTACACATAATCTATTGCTCGTAAATATCTTTCCGATGCCCAACGTGCCGTATATCGACAATGCAAATAACATCATCAATAGAATAGGTAATACGATAGTCCCCAACCCGTATTCGCCATATCGCTTCTTTATTACCAACAAGTTTTTTACATCCGTCGGGCCGGGGATTTTCTGATAAAGAAAGCATTCTATGATATAACACGGGGATTACTTCTTTTGGTAAATTCTTCAGTTCTTTAGTTGCAACCTTACTAATAATGACCTGGTATTTTTTCATAAAAGCCCTTCCTGCTTTAATTGATTTCCCAGTTCTTCTATTGTTATTTTATCATCATTCCTGCGTGCTTCAGCAATAATAACATCCATTAAGTCTTCCAGTTCCGTATCATTGATATTTACCACCGCATCAAGGTCTAACTGCACATATCGCTTATGATGTGTTTCATCTGTTAAAAAACTTACTCCTTCCATTTCTTCGAATTTATATTGCAATTTACAAAATTATAGTGAAAAAATGAGTTGATCAGTAAGCGACCGATATTTAATCGTATACCAAATACGATTAATTTTCAAGAACGATAACCAAACAATCGGTTAACTTTTTAACACTTAGCCACCAATCTATAGTTCAAACTATTTATAATCCCCGTTAGCCCATTTAATGGCTGGGCCCATCCATTCAGGTATTGGCTTATACAGATAACCATGGTGCAATCCTGTATTCACCTCAATTTCTTTGTAATGAGGTATGGGTCGCTTAGAAGCTGTTTTAATTTTATCGCAGCTTTGATTGCCGTCATCGCTCTTCTCAAAAATAGATAAAATATTACCGCAAAACGCAATATCAGCACACGACGTAAATACATAATCATTACAGCTGCTCAGGAACGCAAAATTGACATGCTGGTTATTTAGATAAGTAGAAACATACATGGCTATAAGCGCTCCCTTCGATGCCCCGACAACGGTAATATTTCCCGGCTGCACCCCGGTCTTTAACAGGCTGTCAATTTGCGAAACCACCTTATGTGCATATTCTTTCACATCTGTATTTGGCTTACGGCATTCAGATAAAACCGTAAAATGGGCCTCCCTGAATTTTGCCAGGATGTTATCATATTCATATTTTCCAAATGCCGTATTTGAAGCGTTTGGCCCCTGATCCTCGACAATTTTCCCATGTAGATAAAATACATACTTCTGCGCGAAAGCAGTTTCAGATATAGCGAATAACGCGAATGCGATGATAATTGGTTTGAGCATATATTGATTTTTTATGAAAACAATCTAAAGTAACTGTAACCAAATTTAGCGCAATATTTTAAAATCCATTAAAAATTTTTCGCAGTGATAACCCGCGTATTTTTCACGATACGACTTTTTCAAATTCTCAAATTTTCAAATTTAAACTACCTTTGCCCGTATGATAAGAATAGGAAAAATTGTGGCTACCCACGGAATTAACGGCGATTTGATACTTACCCATGTATTAGGAAATTCAAAATGGCTGAAAAAAGAACATATATTGCAAGTAGAAATGCAAAAGGGAAGTTATATTCCATATTTTATTTCACAATGCAAAGAAAATAATAATAAGGAGTACATTATACATATTGAAGACATTAATAAAATAGAATCAGCTAAAAAACTGGTAACCAAGCATGTATATGTTGACGAAAGTATTTTAATAGCCTTTGCGAGGCAATCTCCCTTACTTTGGATAGGATTTAGGGTAAATGACAGGGAAAAAGGTGATTTAGGGACGATTGAAGATGTGATGCAAACTGGTAATCAATGGCTTGCAAAGCTTACTTACAAAAATACTGAAGTTCTAATTCCGCTTATTGACCAAACGATAGAGTCGCTGGATATTAAGGCCAAAACTATAAATGTAGTCCTGCCAGATGGCCTTTTAGAGGTGTATTTAGGCGAGTAACCTTTGTGGAGAAAATTGGAATCTGTCGCAAATGGTACTTTATGTACGGATTACGGCATTTCAATGTTGCACTATCAATTCCTGGCTTGTCGCCCGGTTATGCCGTTCCGCATGGAGAAAATAGGTGCCATCAGGTATATTGGTTATGTCTATATCAGTTGCCATAACCAGCCCCAGGTGTTTCTCTAATATCACATTTCCATTCATATCTGTAATAGAAATCATCACTGGCCAGTTGGCATTTTTAAACACTATGTGCACACTCCCATTCGCAGGATTTGGGTAGGATGTGAATATTGGCGTTTTAATTGCATATGATTTATCCGTTATGTCAGTGACTGTAAAACTGCCTGTCATCCCTGTTGTGGCAGCCAGGTTGCATTGATAATTATAAGTGCCGGTGACTGTTGGCACATAGATATATGATGTTGTATTTGCATCTAAATTGCTGTTCCATGGCACAGCCTCATGCGGAATATTGGCGCTGGTAGTGGTATGCATTCCATTCGTCCATACCCACATAATCGTATCGCCGATATGTACTTTGACAGCCGAGGGCATAAACGAATTATTACCTACTATGACTTTATGGATTGTGGCAAAAGTAGTTGCATACACAAAGATCGCAACCGCGAGGAAAAGTATTTTTTTGCTCATTTTTTCAATTGAATGTTATACAAATATTATCCAAAAACCGTACCACCCGGAATTGATTGGAAGTTATTTAACATAAACTCCGAATGTATTAATTTGCATTTTTTCCTGACTGATGAATACATTAATTGGCATTGGCATTAGTATAATAAATCATACATTTGTTTCGCAACTCGCGACTTTATACTTTCGACTTTATACTTTCGACCCCAAAAACATGCGCATAGACATCATAACCGTACTGCCCGAATTACTGGAAAGCCCCTTTAACCACTCCATGATGAAGCGGGCGAAGGAAAGAGGCCTGCTGGAAATACACCTCCATAATCTGCGTGACACTACCCCATACAAACAGGGACAGGTGGACGACTACCAGTTTGGCGGAGGAGCAGGCATGGTGATGATGCCTGAACCGCTCGCCGTTTTATTAGAGTTGTTGCAAAAAGACCGCAAGTATGATGAAGTTATTTTCATGACGCCAGATGGCCTATTGTTTGACCAGAAAACGGCCAATAACCTTTCATTAAAAGAAAATATAATCATTATTTGCGGTCATTACAAGGGAATTGATGATCGCATCAGGCAGCACTTCGTAACCAAAGAAATCTCTATAGGTGATTATGTGTTGAGCGGGGGTGAACTGGCAGCGGCTGTGGTAGTCGATGCCATAGGCCGGTTGTTGCCGGGCGTATTAAATGACGAAACCTCAGCTCTTTTCGACTCCTTCCAAGATGGCTTGCTCGCCCCGCCGGTTTATACCCGCCCGGCAGACTTTCGTGGTTGGCAGGTACCCGAAGTGCTCCTCAGCGGCGACCCCAAAAAAATAGATGCCTGGCGGCATGATGAATCTCTGAAGCGCACAGAAGAGAGGAGGCCGGGGTTGCTGAGGGATGATGGGAAGGGGGAGTAAAGAGCTGTAACGGCCGCCTTAATAAATAATCTTGAATAAATGTACATAATATCAACTTTTGTATTACCTTTAGATTGTGATAAAGCCAACATATACAATTGAAACAACAGATAATTTAAAAAATGAATTAAGGGCTTTGATTAAAAAATACAAATCAATCGTTTCTGATGTTGAAAATCTTAAAAAAGAATTAGAGATTGACCCAATAGTTGGTGCTTCGCTTGGCAATGGTTTTTATAAAATACGGATGGCAATTAATTCGAAAGGGCAAGGCAAATCCGGGGGCGCGAGAGTGATTATCAACGTAAGGATAATAAATAAGGTTGTTGGGTTGATTTCTATTTATGATAAGTCTGAAAAAGAAACAATATCAATGAATGAATTAAAGGCAATTCTAAAAACAATTAAATAAATATAATGGCGTCTGAAAAAGAAAAAATTATCAAAGGGATTAAAAAGGGGGTCAAAGAATTTAATCTTATCATAGAAGGTAAGGTAAAGACGCAACCTTTTGACGAAATGATAGCTGAACTAAAGGCGGAAAGTGAAAAGCATTGGGGCGGCCCCGGTAGGGGGCAAGGCAGAAAAAAAACAACCAGGTATGATACGCGTATATGGGTCACGCTTGAAGAAAAAGAATTAATACAGAAACGGCGCAAGGAAAATAAAAATACCAATAGGGTTGAATAGACAATGCCCTTGTATTGTGATTTTTGGAGATTTTTTACTAATCAGATCTTAGAAACAAACTGAGGAACGCAGGCCGAGGTTACTGAGGGATTATGGAAAGGCGGAATAATAAGTTTTCTTTGGGTTTGTAAAATATGCACCTTTAGGCATTGCTGTGGACTCTTGTGGCAATTTATACCTGGCAGATAAGGACAATATCCGTATTCGCAAAGTAGCCTTCAATCCGACTTGTATTGCGGCAAAGGTAAATAATAATGTAGTACTAGCTGGGAAACTTACCGTGTTCCCCAACCCCGCCACCACATCGCTTACCGTCTTATCAACTAATCAACCTATCACCACCATCACCATCACCAACCTCTTCGGCCAAACCATCTATGCCAGCAATTACAACACTCAAACCGCAACAATAGATGTCTCCAATCTCCCCTTCGGTATGTACCTCATTAAAATCAACGGCTCAGAGGTCAGAAAATTTGTGAAGGAGTAATTTTCGTTTTTACGATCAACAGCAGCCTTCCGGAACCGGTAGATACCGGGAGTACTTCTCGACGGCGACCCAAAAAAGATCGATGCCTGGCGGCATGATGAATATCTAAAACGGACTAAAGAGCGTCGGCCGGGATTGCTAAGGGATGATGGAAAGAGTGAACAAAGAGCATATAGCTAAATGTCTTATTCTCAAAGCACTCCCCTTTAGGGGCCGGGGGTTTCCGGAGCTTAAAAAAAGGACATGATTTTATCGTTCAGTTCATTTATGTCAAATGGTTTTGCAATAAAATCATTCATACCTACATGTAAACTTTTTTCTTTTTCCCCGTTTAATGTATAGGCGGTCACGGCTATGATGGGGATATTGGCTTTAAGCTCATTCCTGATGATGTGGGTAGTTTCATAGCCATCCATTTCGGGCATTTGTATATCCATTAAAATAAGGTCATAGTGTTTGGCCTTTATTTTCTTAATGGCTTCCCGCCCGTTTACGGCTATTTCCGTAACAAAGCCGAAATTCCTTGAAAAGTGTAAAATAAGCTTCTGATTCATTGGATTGTCTTCTACATACAGTATTTGCAGTTTTTTGTCTTTCACTTTTGGCGGCGATTGTTTTTGGGGATCTTTTGGCGCTGCATTATCCGTCTTTTGTTTCTGGAAAGTAAGGGTAAAAGAAAAAACCGAACCCTTATCCACTTCACTTTGCACCGAAATAGCGCCGTGTTGCATATCTATCAGACTTTTCACAATGCTCAGCCCGAGCCCTGTGCCGCCAAACCGCCTGGCAGTGTCATCTGCTGCCTGGATAAAACGCTCGAAAATTAAACCTTGCTTATCCTGTGGAATACCAATTCCGGTATCTTTGATTTGAAATTCAACGGTGACTAACTCTACTGTTTCACTGTTTGCCAGCACATTTATTTCCACACCTCCGTTCTCTGTAAATTTTAATGCGTTGTCAATTAAGTTGGTAAGTATCTGCGTTAACCTGATAGGGTCTCCAATTACTGTCTCCGGTATTTTTTCGTCCACCTGGTATTTGAAATCTATGTTTTTTTGCAGCGCTTTCGGGTAAAGTAAAACATGTATGGAATTTATAATTTTCCTTATACTTAAGGGTATTTCTTCGAGAACGATCATCCCTGATTCTAATTTTGAGTAATCCAGTATATCGTTAATGATAACCGTCATACTTTGCCCGGATGTTTTGATGGCCTGTACAAATTGCTGCTGCTCCTCATTGAGGGGGGAGTTTTTCAACAGATCAGTGAACCCTATAATTGCATTCATCGGCGTCCTCAACTCATGGCTCATATTGGCGAGGAAATGGTCTTTGATCACTACGGCCTGTTCCGCAATTTCTTTTGACTTTTGTAAGTCTGTTTCCGATTCTTTCAGTGCGCTTATATTTTGCTCCAGTTTATCGGTCATGTCATTGAAGGAACTTGCCAAAATACCGATCTCGTCTTTTGAATAGGCCTTTGCCCGGCTGCTAAAATCGCCGGCAGCGATTTTTTTTGCTGACCTGATAATTTCCTTAAGCCCCCTTCCTATTCCCCTGCTTACAAAAATGGTCAGGGATAACCCGCTTATCTCTACTGTGAGCGCAACGCAAAATAATAATTTAAGAATAAACCCTGTCAGCCAACGGGAACCGGCGCCAAGCGTATAAGAAAAATTATTTTCTAAAATCGTTAGTCTATCATTTAAGACGTCTAATTGTTTCAGTATAGAGTTGATCTTTTCAGGCGATGGGTTATCGGCCTTTATCCCGGCATGGAGATCATCACCGATAGCCTGTAGCTGGGAAACCAGGGTATCCCCCTTCGACCATAATGCAATTGCCTGCGATAAATAAGAAATATTGTGAAATCGCCTGAGCAGGTTAATGGCTCCATCTATGTCGTCGGGATGAACCTTTCCTTCCCTAAATCCTTCCCTTGCGATGCCCAGATCAGGGTTTTTCTTCAATAATTCCAGGCGCGTTTTTCTGTCTCCTAAATTTACTTTCAGAAAATTAAGGTAAACTACATAATCATATTCGTCGCGGGTGATCCCATACTTCTGCAGACTTAAAGTAGCGTCTTTCTCAGCTTTCGACCACAAGCCCTCGGCTCCTACCAGCGTCCGCACAGACGAAAGCGTATTGATGGCAAACAGCAGTGTTGCCAGCTCTATAGCAATGAGCAACGCCATTATACCGACAGTAAAATACAATTTCTTCGCTATAGAAATGTTCCTCAACCAGTTTATTAAAGATACTTTCTCCATTCGGCCAAAAATTTGAAATGCAAATAATCGGAAAACCAGGTCACAACAATGTGAAAAAAGAGCACCTTTGAAAAAGCACAACAATTACGGAACAAAAAAATCATTAAAAAACAGGTCGTTTTTGAGAGGAAATAAAATTATGAAAAATAGGGAATCCAGCAAAATTATTATTTCTCATTTGCACCCTGCACGCAAGAAAATATACCCCGATTTATCAGATCATAGGTAGTTAGCCAGCGTACTTTACTTTTCGCCTTTAAATTCGTTAATACACCGCATAGCAGTGCAAACAACGGAACTAATAATTAAGAGACACATAGCCATGGCACATAGATTTTGGTATATTGTTGTCCCGATAGTTTATAAAAATCAAGCCAGCTTTCGTTTTACCGAGCAACATTTAAAATACTACGGTAAATAGCAAGCATTTTGAAATTATTATCTAAGGAATTGACAGCCCAAATAGCCCTGGGGCTGAGAGGCAGAACACAGTATGAATTTCTTTGCGGTATGGTTTTTGTAGTTGGGTTTTCCTCTATGATTCATTTTTGAATACCCCCGGCTATTTCTATGGCAGGGGGTTTATTTTGGTAGCATGATTTTTGTGTCTGTCATCTCACTTATTTGCCTGTATTCTAAATATATGCTGATGGTTATGTTTTGATTAATTTTAAAATTAATCAATGTACGATCAAGCACGGGGCTGCTGTTTGCAGCCTCCTTTTTATTCACATTTGTCAGTTCCCGAAGAACTTGGTTTTGAGTAGATTTTACAGGCAGGTAATGAAATTTATCTTAACGAAAAAGGGAGGGAGAAGAGATTCAACTTCAATAGTTGATTTTTATTTTCTATGCGGAATACACCCTGAACTCACCGTTGTAAAAAAAATAGCGCAGGTTAGTAATTATCCATTTCTCAAGGTACGACCAAGCACCCCACATCTGGTTAACTACGCCTGCGCCACTACTTTTGCAGGCAAGTTCACCTAGACGTGTTAAAATTGGTCGTTTTGGAAAAAAAGGTGAATAATTTCGGGACAAAGATAAACAGAAACTTGTGATATAGTGGGGATTGCAAAATAAATTCTCATTTACCGGAATATTTAACCTCGTATTTTTATTTAAGATTAAAAAAAATGTTTTAATTTCGTTTCATAAACGACCAAGAGAATTTTTCATCGAATATTTCATTCCATGAGCAATTTTAACGCCGTTTTCAAATCTGTCAAAAAGCATTGTGAAAAGCAAGCAAAATTTGCTGAGTTGCACTCCTTTGAAATTAT
>Ga0206890_1113_pt1 | contig 24670 bp, 19 predicted proteins | sample Alteio_BWOrgHeat_58_FD_152960 | JGI IMG/M metagenome (GOLD analysis project Ga0206890, IMG submission 152960) | Enriched cells from forest soil in Barre Woods Harvard Forest LTER site, Petersham, Massachusetts, United States - Alteio_BWOrgHeat_Nextera6 ... | reverse complement strand
ATCACCGAAATTACCAAAGGGCAATTATTGGTTTGGCGGTTAGGCATACTTAAAAATGAGAACCGGGCCACCCCTGCTCAAATCTCCATGAGCAAGCGCAATAGTGTTGAAACAGCTATAAATATCGCCCGCGAAGCCCGCCAAATATTGGGGGGCATGGGCATAACCGGCGAATACCCGATAATGCGGCACATGATGAACCTCGAATCGGTAATTACCTATGAAGGCACACATGATATCCATTTACTGATAACAGGCATGGATATTACTGGCGAAGAGGCTTTTAAATAGCGTAATTATTTGAATACCTAATATTTATGTTGTCAGGTATAAATGGAAGTACTATATTGTACAACTATTAGCAATGGCCTCAGTTCCTGTTCACGATACCTTTCAAAAATGCTTTTACTATTGCATAAGGATGATTTTTTGCCTTGTGTTTATACTTTCTATTAACTCCTGCGGAAAAAAAACGACAAGCGCTTCAGGCTACTCCTCCGCTTTTAAACCTGTCATGGACAGCGCGGCTGTTCTTTTTGCGACCAACCGGTTAGAGCAGGGGCTTCATTACCTCGATTCATCTTTAAAACGTATCAACAATGCAACCCTTGATGATAAGATCAAGGCATACTCATTTCATTATCTTTTTGAATACAAAGCAAAACACGACGATAAAAAAGCGTTGCTGTACGCCGACAGTATGTTAAACCTTACTAACCAGGACGTCAATGATGTACAATACGTAAACAACTATATTGATGCAAATTTTGCTATTGGCGATGCTTATTTTAGAATGCAGCAATATAAAAATGCTTATCAGTACTTTTTTAGCGGTTATACTATTGGTAAAAACAACTTAAACAACGGGGCGCTTGCTGAATATAACTACCGTATGGCAATGATCATGTATAAAACGGAAAACTATAAAGCTGCTGCAAATTATTTTAAGAAAAGTTACCAGTTCAATGATAAAACAACCGGAAGTTTTAACTCTTTTTTTGGCAACCAGGAGCTATTAGATAATATAGCATTAAGTTTTAAACATAATCATGAAACAGATAGCGCTATTGCCTATTTTAATAAAGCTTTAAAGTTTATAGATCAATACGGGCCGCAATTTCCTAACAAGACAAAGCGGATTGAAGTTGCCCGCGGTGTTATATATGGCAACGAAGCCGAAGTACTAATTTTAAAAGGTGATTACACCGGTGCAATTAACCTTTTAAAGAAAAGCATAGCTATAAACCTGCAAAAGCATAATGATTATACTGATGCCGAATTGGCCGAAATAAAACTGGCCCAACTTTATTATGATCATAACGACAACAGCGCCCTTTTCAGTTTATTAAATAGTATGCGTCCGCATGTAGATACTATAAAAAATGACGACGGTACGGCAAACTGGAACCGCTTAATGGGTAAATACTATGTCCGAAAAAAGGAATTCTCCAAAGCTTTATATTATTTGGAAACCTATAATACGCTTAAAGATTCGAGTATTAAAAAACTAAACCTATTGCGGGAGAGCGATGTAAACAAACAATTAGACACTTTTGAAAAACAACGGCAAATTAACGAGCTAAATAGTAAATATAAATTTCAACGGATATACCTATTGGCAATAACCCTATTTGCCGCGATGACGCTGTTCATCATATTATTGGTTTACCGCAACTGGAAAAGATCAAAAAAAGACATATTAAAAGTTAATGTGTTAAATGACCAAATAAATAAGCAGAATGTGGTTTTAGAAAACACGTTAAACGAACTTAAGCTTAACGGTTATGAAAAAGACCGCATATTACGTTCGGTAGCGCATGATTTGAGAAACCCATTGGGCGGTATAGCCGCTTTAACCACCCTGATGGCCGAAGATGAATTTACAGATGAACAGAAAGAACAAATAAACCTGGTAAAAGAAACATCGGTTAACGCGCTTGAATTGATCAACGAAATTTTAGAAGCTACCAATATGGCTTCGGTTCACTTAAAGTTAGAACTAATAGATATTAACTCGTTAGTAAACAATAGCGTTGAGCTGCTGCGTTTTAAGGCGGTAGAAAAAGGCCAGCAAATATTTCTAAACCCTCTGGACAAACAGCAGGAACTATACATAAGCCGCGAAAAAATATGGCGCGTAATAAGTAATCTGATCAGTAATGCCATAAAGTTCAGCCCTACAGGTGCATCAATTTTTGTAAAGGTTACTGAGGAAGATAGGCAAATAATCATAGCAGTGGAAGATAATGGCATCGGCATACCCGAAAAATTAAAAGACCAGGTTTTCAATATGTTTACCGCCGCGCAAAGGCTGGGCACATCCGGCGAAAAGTCATTTGGGCTCGGCTTATCTATATGCCGGCAGATAATGGAAAAATTTCAGGGTAAAATATGGTTTGAGAGTAAAAACGAAGGCGGCACTATCTTTTTTATCAGCCTGCCTATATCAAACGCAACCGCACAAGGCAAATTACCCCAGGAAATCAGCATACCATTGCCCGGATGATTTGATAATACGTTGCTGTGTTTTAAAATCGACATATATGAGCCCAAAACGAGGATGATAACCCTCGGCCCACTCAAAATTATCGGTCAGCGTCCATATAAAATAACCATCCACTTTATAGCCTTCGTTTTTTGCTTTTAAAACTTGATTTAAATATTCCTGTAAATATTCAACACGTTTAGGGTCATCAACTTTGCCATTAACAACCGTATCAGGAAAAGCCGCACCGCTTTCGGTAAGGTATATCTTTTTTATCTGCGGATATGCATTGAATTTTTTTAGCATATAATAAATTGATGGCGCGTAAACCTCCCACCGCATAGTGGTTAATGGCACGTTCCGTTTCTCAGCCTTTACCAGCGTGGCCTGTATATATGGTGTAAAAAACGAATATTTTACAATCTCGCGGGTATAATTCTGCACACCAATAAAATCAAAATCAAAGTGCAGGTTATCCTCATCGCCCAGCTGAAAATATTTCTCCAGCCCTTTTAAAACAGGAAGATCGGCTACGGGGTAACCTAACCCCAATATTGGTTCAATAAACAAACGGTTAATTAAAGCATCTGCCCGTTTAGCGGCATTTACATCCCTTGGTTTATCAGAGTAAGGCTCGATATACGAACAAGAGAAAGTATTGCCTATATGGGCTGTTGGTAATATGCTTCGCAACATTTTGGCACCGGCGGCTATACTTAAAGTGGTATGGTGTACAGCCGGCAAAAAGTTCTTTAGCCCAGTTTTGCCCGGCGCATGGATACCAAAAAAATAACCGGCGCCTGTAAATACCGAGGGTTCGTTCATTATCATCCAATGCTTCACCCTATCGCCAAAGCTTTTGGCACATTGGGCTACGTATGTAGTAAACCATTCAATAACATCCCGATTTGTCCAGCCGCCTCTTAGCTCAAGCGCTTGCGGCAGATCCCAGTGATAAATAGTTACCCATGGCTCTATCCCTTGCTTTAAACAATAATCAATAACCTTGTTGTAATGATCAATACCGGCTTGGTTAACAGTGCCTGTACCATCCGGAAAAATACGCGACCAAGCTATAGAGAAACGAAAATTAGGAATATTAAGCTGCTTAACCAGGTCAATATCCTGCTCATAGCAATTATAAAAATCGCAGGCTATATGGTGATGATCACCATTTAATATTTTTCCTTTTTTGGCCGAAAAAGCATCCCATATCGATTCACCCTTGCCGTCGGCATCGGTCGAACCTTCAATTTGTAAAGCTGCTGTAGAAACTCCCCAGGTAAAATCTTCACCAAAGAGTTGTTTATTAAGATGTGTATCCTGAATAATAGCTATAAATAAATTGAACCAACAAGGTTCAACGTGTACATTAATGTTGTTTTAACGAATATTATTAAAAAACAAAATTAATGAATAAATGAAGACCTCATACTTTTTAAGATCAGCCACTCGCGTAAACCGCTAAATAAATTTAAAATGAATTTCATAGCAAAGCTTATTTATTGTTTATCTAAAGATAGTTAGCCAGTATATACTTATGATGATGCCAGTATTATGTTATTGTTATTACATTACCCAATTAATCTTACTGTAAATTAACTATTTACCCTTACGATTGTTTGTTTAGTTCGTTAATTTTACCGGATGAAAAACTACTTTATCCAATTGTTTGATTACGACCAATATGCCAATCATCTTATTTTAAAGGCTATTGCAGATGCCGATAGTCCAAAAAAGCCAGTAGAATTGATGGCGCATTTATTAGGCGCGCAACAAGTATGGCTTGGCCGTTGTAAAGGTGAACCTGCTATAAGTGGCGGCATCTGGCCTAATTGGCCGGCCGAACAAATTGATCAAACTATAGATGCTAATCATTTAGCATTTGTGAGTTATATCAACGGTTTAAATGCGGCTGATTTTAATCAGCCCATATATTACAAAAACTCAGCGGGGACCGCATTTGAAAATAAATTGGTTGATATATTAGCACATGTAATTAACCACGGCACACACCATAGGGCACAAATAGGGCAACTATTAAAATTTGCCGGTGCTGAGCAATTGCCCGCTACCGACTATATTCTTTATATAAGAGATAAATGATAATCGTGCGTTGTTATTTGCAATATTTGCACCATAAAAACAATACAGATGAAAAAGGTAATTACAGCGGCGCTAATGTGCCTGGTGCTTTTGGGTTGCAGCGATAATAAAACCCAGGAAAAAGCATTATTAGATAGCGTTATTAAAATACATGACAAGGTAATGGGTAATGATGACCGGTTAATGCATAACAAAATGAAACTGGATACCCTCCTTAAAACCAAGCTAACCGGCGTACCCGATACCGCGGCGGCTAAAGCCATGCTTATGGGCCTGAACATTCAGTTAACTGATGCGGAAGACGCGATGGAGAAATGGATGGGAAAATTTGACCCGGATCAAAAAGGAAAATCGCACCAGGACATTATGAATTACTTTAGCGTTCAAAAAACACAGATAACTACCATTGATTCGGCAATGAATGCGGCTATTACCGCTTCAAATAAATATTTAGATCAACTAAAAAAATAATGGGGAAAGCAATAAGTGCTATTGCGGTCATTCTGCTTTTGAATGCCTGCCGGTTTAATACCAATGATAAAAAGATATTGCCTATTTACGGCAACAGGCAACCGGTCACTAAAACCGTAAACGGGGCAACGGTAACAGATACTATTTATCAAACTATACCCCAATTTAAATTTATAAACCAGTATGGCGATAGCATAAGCAATAAAAGCCTGAATGGCGATATTTATGTGGCCGATTTTTTCTTTACCACCTGCCCATCCATTTGCCCAATAATGCACCGTAATATGCTGGATGTTTATAACGCCTTTAAAAACACACCCGATGTTAAGATCATATCCCATACTATCGACCCAAAACACGACAGCGTAGCTGTATTAAAAAAGTACGCCGATAAACTGGGTATCACCGGCAACACCTGGTGGTTTTTGCAGGGTAAAAAAGAAGACACATACAAGCTGTCTGAAAGCTACCTGGTGCGTAAGCCACAGGAGGACGCCAAACAAGTATTTATACATGACGGCTCTTTTTTGCTGATAGATAAGCAGAAACGCATACGCGGATCTTATGACGGTACCGACCCAAAACAGGTGAGTCAACTAATTGAGGATATTAAAACGCTGCGATCTTATCCCGACGAAATCAAAGTTAAATGAAGCTAAAGATCATCATCGGTTTAGGTTTAGTATGCATTGCCTTTATCATTTCCTGTCAAAGTGATGACCAGCTTGAATTTAACCGTTATTATTCAAATGGCCGTACGATATATCAAAGTAAATGTCAAAATTGCCATGGCGCTAAAGGCGAAGGTTTGCTGGCATTGATCCCTCCGCTTACTGATTCTGTTTACCTTAAATCGCATAAAGATTCATTAGCCTGTATTATAAAGTATGGGCTAAGTAAGCCCATCAGCGTATCCGGCAGATCATTTGAGGGGCAAATGCCTGTCAATGACCTCCCTTCAGTTGAAATTGCTTCGGCGCTTACTTATATAACCAACTCATTTGGTAATAAAATGGGTACTATTACTTCACAACAGGTAGATAGCGATTTGAGCGGCTGCAGGTAAAGTGGTGAGTGGGTGCATAAAAACAATACATTCTTCCGGACTTTCCATAGGGCAATTGCATTAAAATAATTTGGCGGTTTTTACCCTCTTTGCGCGCAGCGGAGAGAGGGTGGTCGAGCAATTTAGCGATGACCGGGTGAGTCCTAATGAAGCGATATTACCACCAATGCATGTCGGCGACTACTCACTCCGACTACGCTACACGTAATGAGGGCAGGGAAGGGTTTATCTTTTTAAAAGCGATTTCCCTACGGACTTTCCGTCTTACCGACTTTCGGACTAATTCCCTACCTTTGTAATGCAAAACGTTCTATCGCTCTCCCGATCTTATCGGGAGGGAGGAAAGTCCGGGCAACACAGAGCATCCTGCTTCCTAACGGGAAGGCGCCGGCAGCCGGCGACAGCAAGTGCCACAGAAAATAAACCGCCCCGATTAAAATCGGGGTAAGGGTGAAAATGTGAGGTAAGAGCTCACAGCTTTTCCGGGCGACCGGAATTGCGGTAAACCTCAGGAGTTGAAAAACCAAATAGGTTCTGGACGTGGAGCTGCTCGCTCCCATATTCGCATCGCGATAAACCAGGATGGGTAGGTTGTTTAAGACTGTTAGCAATGGCAGTATAAGATTAATGATAGAATTCGCCCCTTCAACCGGGCGAAACAGAACCCGGCTTACAGATTTGCTGCTGTGCTTTAATACCTCTTCTTGAAAAGGAAGGGGTATTTTAGTTATTGGTTGACTGGGTTGATTAAGTTATCTTCCGGACTAATTAAAAGTCTCCCCAACCGGGGGAGATTTATAGGGGGCTAAATTTGGTCAACCACTTGCTTAATCAACAAAATAAATAAACCAATAAAACAAACCTTTCAAAATAGTGTTTACTATTCTATACAAATCATATATTAGCACAATTAAATATCCTTAAACCTGCAAAATGGCTAAAATTTTAATTATTGATGATGAGCGGGCAATCCGTAATACCCTACGCGAGATATTAGAATACGAAGATTACGAAGTTGAAGATATAGACAACGGCGTTGACGGGTTAGAGTTGATCCGCAATAATGAATATGACCTGGTGCTATGCGATATAAAAATGAACCGCATGGACGGTATGGAGGTTTTAAGCGAAGGCCTATCCATTAAGCCCGATCTTCCTTTTATCATGATCTCTGGTCACGGTACGGTTGAAACCGCTGTGGAAGCCAGCAAAAAAGGTGCGTTCGACTTTATTTCAAAACCACCAGATCTTAACCGACTGCTAATTACCGTACGCAACGCGCTCGACCGTGGAAGTCTGGTTGTTGAAACTAAAGTATTAAAACGCAAGGTTTCAAAAGTGCGCCCTATTTTGGGTAATTCGCAGCCTATAATTAAAATAAAAGAAACCATTGACCGCGTTGCCCCTACCGATGCCCGTGTATTAATAACCGGTGCAAATGGCAGCGGAAAAGAATTGGTTGCCAGGTGGTTACATGAAAAATCAAACCGCTCAAACGCGCCATTAATTGAAGTTAACTGCGCGGCCATTCCGTCTGAGTTAATTGAAAGCGAACTGTTTGGGCACGAAAAAGGCTCCTTCACTTCGGCGGTAAAACAGCGCATAGGCAAGTTTGAGTCCGCATCCGGCGGGACGCTTTTCCTGGATGAAATTGGCGACATGAGCCTTTCGGCCCAGGCCAAAGTATTGCGCGCTTTGCAGGAAAGTAAAATAACCCGTGTTGGCGGCGAAAAGGAAATTGAGGTAGATGTGCGCGTTGTTGCTGCTACCAATAAAGACCTGCTTAAAGAGATAGAAGCCGGTAATTTCCGTATGGACCTTTACCACCGGTTAAGTGTTATTTTAATACATGTACCCCCTCTGAGCGAGCGTAAAGACGACATTGCACTGATCACCCAAAACTTTTTAGAAGAAGTTTGTAATGATTACGGCATGCCCCTTAAAAAAATATCTGAAGCCGGGCTGGAGGCCCTTAAAGCTTTACCGTGGACCGGGAACATACGCGAGTTAAGGAACATGGTAGAACGTTTGATCATTTTGAGCGATAAAACCATTACCGATGACGATGTAAGAGCGTTTGCCAATCCCTCGGCACCTGTGGCTGCCTCAAGTGCGGCGGCGGCCCCGCAAACCGATTTTAACCAGTTTAAAAACTTCCAGGATTATAAAGACTTTGCCGAGCGCGAGTATATCAAGTTCAAGCTGGAAAAAAATAATTGGAACGTATCAAAAACCGCTGACGATATTGATATTCAGCGTAGCCATTTGTACAGCAAAATTGAAAAATACGGGCTGAAGCGGGGAGAATAATCATCGCTTTTTTGATAACAAATCTTCATAAAATGATTTGTTATCAATTATATTTCTAATATCACCGATTACAATTGTTATCAATTCACCGATCGTGAATATCTTATTATTATTACCTTTGTCATTTAGCTGAATGCTCTTGTATATATAATTATCGCCATATTTTTTATATTCCTTGTTACCACCTGGTATAGGTCTAACGCTGTAACCTTTGAAACTTGAAAAATTAAACCAAAGTTCGTTGTCAACAAGTTTTTTAAAAATAGTTATTAATCGTTCTTGATGCGATTCTGCTTTGTCTTCAATAAACATTTTGTAAGCATTATCCTGTATCTGAATTCCTATGTTAAAGTTCTCTTTAAAACAATAAGCAATTGTTATCAATCCCGTTCCTCTTGTCATATCATAATCAGTTCTAATCGTATCTTCTTCAGCAATATAACCAGAGAACTTACAAGTTATACCCGGAAAATTTTTTTTTGTCTCAGCAAGCATCTCCAAACTCAGCTTTTCATAATACTTTTTTAAGTAAAAATCATGCATACGGAGCTTTTCTAACTTAGGATATATGCCGTCTTTACTTCTAAAATTATATAGTTGGTCACCTGTAATGGTAATACTTTTTTCTAGGGTGATTAACATATCAATTAATTTGATGTACTGCTCTATAAGATAAATATTGTTATCATCTTTCTTATTCAAAAATTGGGATTCTAATTCATTTTTGTATTGTTCATAAGAATAATATTTCCAAGAATCTGGTAAATCAAATTGAGGTTCCGCCAATGATAATAATACCCCTATAACATTTTTTAGCTCATTAGAGGGCGCTAAATATCTTTCCAATTGTTCGATCTTGGGAAGGCTTTTAACCTTATTTTCTATCCATATTTCAAAGCTTTGTTCTGGATCATTCTTTCCTCTAAAATTTATCTTTAAGTCGATATTCTTATCCTCGCGTTTACATGAAGTTAGTTTAAGCAACTTATCACCGTCAATAAATTTTTTGAGAATATTATACATTTCTACGGGGTAGTCGTTACATAACCATTCAAAAAAATTACTATGAAATAATTCTTTTGAGCTTAAAGAGAAATAAAATATTGGATTAGATTTTAAGGCTTCCAGTTTTCGATTCAGGTCGTTCTGCATATAAGGTTCTAGTATAACTTAATGTAAACATAATGGATTTTCGATTAATTAAACAGGTATGCCCAAGCAAACATTTGACAATTTTTAAAAAGTTTGATAGCTTTTTAGTTCATATCATCGTTTTAGATACAGTTTGTCAATATTCACTCCACGTATGTAACAAATATTGATAAAATGTATCTTAGCTTTAGAATAAAGCTAAGCCTTGTCTTTTATCTCATCACCCAAACAAACCCAATTATGAAAAAATTATCATTTCTATTTACGCTATTGGCATTAACTTTTGTAAGCGCATCAGTTTTTGCACAACTAACCAAAGAGCAGGTTATTACCGAGTGGAAACGCGCCAAAGTTTACACCAAAGCCTACCTGGATGCTATGCCGGCCGACGGTTATACCTTTAAAGCTACGCCCGAGATCCGCACGTTTGCCCAGCAAATGCTGCATTTAACCGATGCTAATTATTATTTCGGCTCTGTAGTAAACGGCAAGCCAAGTCCGATGGGTAAAGCATCTGCCGAAAAAACAGTTGAGCAAACCAAAGAGGCTACCACCAAAGCTGTTATGGAGGGGTACGATTATATGATCAGCGTTATAGAAAACACCCCGGCCGATCAAATGCAAACCATGGTAACCGCCGAAGGCCAAAAGGTTACCAAAGCTTTGTTATTGTCCAAGGCGTTTGAGCATCAAACCCATCACCGCGGGCAAACAACCATATACCTGCGTTTAAAAGGCGTAACGCCGCCGGGAGAGATGTTGTTTTAATTGCTTATTATTAGTTATAACGGCGATAGCTTTCCAAAAGCTGTCGCCGTTTTTTCTTATAAACTTTTATTCTGACCAATATGGCATACAACGAAAAATTAGCAGACCGGATAAGGGAGCTATTAGCCGATGCTAATGTGAATGTATTTGAAAAAAAGATGTTCAGTGGGTTATCATTCCTGGTAAATGATAAAATGTGTGTAAGCGTTGCCAAAAACGACCGGGTGTTAATTCGCCTCTCTCCGGCCGACTATGAAGAAGCCGTGGAAATAAATGGAGTCGAACTTATGTTACGTAACGGTAAGGCATTAAAAGGCTATGTATTTGTAAATGCCTCGGTTTTACGCACTGATAAAGAATTGAAACATTGGGTTGACCTGGCTTTAGCGTTTAACCCGATAGCTAAATCATCAAAGTAACCGGTAAACCGGTGCAACACATTTCGATTTAATTAGCAATGCTAACCCTATCAATGTAAAAGAAGTTGCTTGTAGGGTTAATATAATAAAACCGGTAAACCACGCAGCTTATTTTTAATTTTTGAAGGGCACTTTGCTTTGCAATAAGGGCATTATACATATCATTGTCTTTACACGGCGCATAAAAACTTTGCGGATAGCCTGGTATCCTGAAACCAATAGCATATTTTAAATAGTTAAAGTTTGATTTGCTTTGCGTGGAGATAACAGAAAGCATATCGATATCGCCATCACTTATTTTACCAATAGCATTATTAAAAACAACAATAAAGCTTATGGTATCTGTAGGGCTGTTTACAAATTGCAGGTTACGAAAAGGATTACTATTAGATAATGAAATTAACTGAGCGTTTACATTTGTTATCGCAAGCGATAAGAACCCAATAATAAGTATATATTTTGCCATATTACCAATGAATTAATAAGTTTTAATAACTCCTAAAACTCTCAAATACTCAGCAAATGCACTGCAAATATAAACTGATTATCAATTAATTAAATAAAAAAAATCACTTTTTGTTTTACAAATTATAAAATAAACCTATATTTAATATTCCCATAATATACAAAAAGCCGACTTTTAAATAAAAGCCGGCTTTTTACAGTAAGTAGTAAGAAATGCTGGCGGTTAAAACACCTGCGCAAATTGATTTACCGAATCTTTGCTTTCCAATATAGAATGCCCCATTAAAAACTCGTCAACTTTACGGGCAGCCTCACGGCCTTCGGATATAGCCCAAACCACCAATGACTGACCGCGGCGCATATCACCGGCTGCAAATACTTTGCTTACGTTGGTACGATATACACCTTCTTTAGCATTTACATTTTTACGGCCGTCTAATTCAACATCCAGGCTCTCTAACATACCTTCATATTGCGGGTTTAAGAAGCCCATCGCCAGGAAAATGCGCTGGCAAGGTATTTCGCGCTCAGAGCCTTCAACTTCGTTAAATTTGATAGGCCTGCCCATCACATCCTGCTCCCAGCTAACATCAGTTACTTTAATAGCTCTTAAATTACCCTTTTCATCACCTAAAAACTCTTTAGTGTTAATACCCCAGTAACGATCACAACCCTCTTCGTGCGAGCTGGTTGTTTTCATAACCATTGGGTAAGTTGGCCATGGCATATTGGTTGTACGCTGTGCAGGTGGCTGCACCATTACCTCAAATTGTTTGATAGATTTGGCGCCCTGACGGTTAGATGTACCCACACAATCTGATCCGGTATCACCGCCGCCTATGATAATTACATCTTTATCGGTAGCTAAAATATCATCGGCGTCAAATTGGGTACCGCTTACACGTTTGTTTTGCTGTTTCAAAAAGTCCATGGCAAAATGGATGCCTTTAAACTCCCGGCCCGGGATATTCAAATTGCGCGGGATAGTGGAGCCACCTGCCAATACTACTGCATCATGGTTGCGCACCAATTCATCGGCAGCAATATCTTTACCTATTTCGGTATTGCATTTAAAAACTACGCCATCCTTCTCCATTACTTTCATGCGGCGGTCAATGATCCATTTTTCCATCTTAAAATCAGGGATACCGTAACGTAATAAGCCGCCTATTTTATCATCGCGCTCATAAACGGTTACTAAATGGCCCGCTTTACTTAATTGAGCGGCAGCAGCTAAACCTGCAGGGCCCGAGCCAACAACAGCAACTTTTTTGTCTGTCTTTATGAGTGGCGCAACGGGTTTAACCAGATTTTTTGAATAGGCTATCTCAATAATATGTTTTTCAATCTCTTCAATAGCTACAGGCGGTTTGTTTATACCCAATACGCAGGCCGACTCGCACGGAGCCGGGCATATCCTGCCGGTAAACTCGGGGAAGTTATTGGTTGATGCTAATACATTATAAGCCTCTTCCCAATTTTTGTTATAAACGGCATCGTTAAATTCGGGAATGATATTACCCAGCGGGCAGCCTGAATGGCAAAACGGTACGCCGCAATCCATACAACGCGCGGCTTGGTGGTTCAATTCATCTTCAGCATATAAACTCTCAAACTCGTTATAGTTTTTTACACGCTCAGCAGGTGCCACCTTGTTTGGCATTTGCCGGTCAAACTCCTGGAATCCTGTTATTTTTCCCATCTCAATTATCTGTTGATCGTTTGATATTCTAATTTTTCAATAGCCTTTTTATACTCTTTCGGGTACACTTTTATAAACTGTGTAGAGGCTTTATCCCAGTTGTTAAGCAGTTTTTGTGCTAACTTGCTGCCTGTAAGGCTCACATGTTTGCGCAACAAAGCGACGATCTGGTCTTCATCCTTTAATGTTAACGGATCAAGATCAACCATTTCGGTATTGCAGTTTTGTGCAAAATCATTATCCGCGTTATAAACCCAGGCAATACCACCGCTCATGCCCGCAGCAAAGTTACGTCCGGTTTTGCCCAGTATAAGGGCGCGTCCGCCGGTCATATATTCGCAACCATGATCGCCAATACCTTCAACTACCGCCGTAGCTCCCGAGTTACGTACCGCAAAACGTTCGCCGGCCATACCGCTTATAAATACCTCGCCTGCTGTGGCGCCATATAAAGCAACGTTGCCTATAATGATATTTTCGGCTGTGGTATAGGTAGCATCCGCCGATGGATAAATAGCCAATTGCGCGCCCGATAGGCCTTTGCCTACATAATCATTACCCTCTCCTTCCAGTTCAAAAGAAATACCTTTTGTAGCAAAGGCACCAAAGCTTTGCCCGGCCGATCCTTTAAACTTATAGTTGATGGTATTATCAGGCAATCCTGCCGATCCGTATATTTTTGATATCTCATTTGATAATAAAGTACCTACTGTACGGTCGGTATTTTTCACTGCATAATTTTCAAATACCGGGGTCTTATCGGCCAACGCCACTTTAGCATCTTCCAATAATTTCCAATCCAGTATATCGGCCATACCATGATCCTGTTGCTCGCTATTGTAAAGCGTGCTGTTTTTATCATAGCTTACCGGGTGCAATAAGCCCGAAAGATCGATCTTCTTAGCTTTCCAGTTTTGCAGGTTGTCTTTAACTTTTAAAAACTGAACACGGCCCACCATTTCATTAATGGTACGGAAACCTAATTCGGCCATTATCTCGCGCAACTCTTCGGTCATAAAACGGAACAGGTTAACCACATGCTCCGGCTTGCCCGAAAATAGTTTCCTTAGTTCAGGGTCCTGTGTCGCAACGCCAACCGGGCAGGTATTTAAATGACACTTACGCATCATAATACAGCCACCAGCAACCAATGCCGCTGTAGCAACGCCCCACTCCTCTGCTCCCATTAAGGCAGCTATAGCCAGGTCGCGGCCTGTTTTTAATTGTCCGTCTGTTTGTAATACCACACGGCTGCGCAGTTTATTGCGTACCAGTGTTTGATGTGCTTCGGCCAGTCCAAGCTCCCAAGGCAAACCAGCGTGTTTAACTGAGCTTATTGGCGAAGCGCCAGTACCACCGTCATACCCCGCGATTAGGATCACATCGGCATGGGCTTTTGCCACACCTGCGGCAATAGTGCCTACACCTGCTTTTGATACCAGCTTAACGTTGATACGCGCGGCCCGGTTTGCATTTTTAAGGTCGAAAATCAATTGCGCCAGATCCTCTATCGAGTAAATATCATGGTGCGGCGGCGGCGATATTAAGCCAACACCCGGTGTAGAGTGACGCGTTTTTGCTATCCAGTCATCAACCTTATGGCCGGGTAACTGTCCGCCTTCGCCGGGTTTAGCACCCTGCGCCATTTTTATCTGTAATTCATCAGCATTGGTCAAATAATTGGAGGTAACCCCAAAACGTGCTGATGCCACCTGCTTAATAGCCGAGCGCATCGAATCGCCGTTAGGCAATAGCTGGTAACGCATTTCATCCTCGCCGCCTTCGCCTGTATTGCTTTTGCCGCCTATGCGGTTCATAGCAATAGCCATAGTACTGTGCGCCTCGTGCGAGATAGAACCAAATGACATGGCACCTGTAGCAAAACGCTTCATAATGTTTTCTGCCGGTTCAACCTCATCAATTGAAATTGCTTCGCGGTGATGCGCGAAATCAAGCAGGCCCCTTATAGTAAAGTGCTTTTCGCTTTGTTCGTTGATAGCTTTAGCGTAGTTTTTATACACCGAGTAATCATCACTGCGGGTAGCGTGTTGTAATAAATGTATAGTTGTTGGGTTAAACAAATGCTCTTCGCCGCGGCGTTTCCATTGGTAAATACCGCCTTCGGGCAATAAACGGCCCTCGTTTTTTGCGCTGCTGAAACCTATGCGGTGTTTGCAAAGCGATTCGTATGCAATTTCATCTAAGCCCAGGCCGCCAATACGGGTAACCGCACCGCAGAAATAGTTATCTACTACATCCTTATTCAACCCTAATATTTCAAAAACCTGCGAACCATGGTATGACTGCAAGGTAGATATCCCCATTTTTGAGAATATTTTCAGCAAGCCGTCGCTAACAGATTTTACGTAATTTTTTAACAGTTGCTTTTCATCCAAACTGGTTTCCAGGCCACCACTTTGTTTTAAATTTTCGATGGTGGATAAGGCCAGGTACGGATTAATTGCCGTAGCGCCAAATGCCAGTAAACAGGCAAAATGATGCACTTCCCAAACGTCGCCGGTTTCGGCAACTATGCCTACGGCGCCGCGAAGGCCTTTTTTAATAAGGTGGTGGTGCACGGCAGATACAGCCAGTAACGACGGTATAGGCGCGTGTTCCGAGTCAACAGCGCGATCAGATAATATGATCACTTCAAACCCATCGGCAACAGCGTCTTCGGCATAACGACAAACCCGCTCAATACCTTTTTGCATGGAGCCGGGCAGCCCATCGGCATTAAAATAGGTTTGCAGGGTTTTAGCGTGGAACATCCCCGTATCTATACTCCGCAACTGTTCCAGCTGGTAGTTGGTTAATATAGGGTGTTTAAGCGCTACGCTATGGCAATGCATTTTATCTTCATCCAGTAAATTACCATTGTTACCTATAAAGGTAGCTAAACTCATTACCAAACGTTCGCGTATCGGGTCGATAGGCGGATTGGTAACCTGGGCAAAAAATTGTTTAAAATAGCTTGTCAGGTGCTGTGGTTTATCAGACAAAATAGCCAGTGGCACATCAGTACCCATCGAACCGATTGGTTCTTTGCCGTCCAAAGCCATTGGCTTAATGATCGTATCAATATCCTCACGGGTATAACCAAACACCTGTTGGTAACGGAAAACCGAATCGGGCGTTAAACTGGCAAAAGCCAGGCGCGGTTCGGCAAGTTCCTCTAATTTTATTTTATAGTTTTCCAGCCACCTGCCATAAGGCTGGCGCGAAGCAACTTGTTGTTTTATTTCTTCATCGGTGATGATAACCCCTTTTTCGGTATCTATCAGCAACATTTTACCGGGCTGTAAACGCCCTTTTTGTAAAACTATTTTCTCGTCAATAGGCAATACGCCGGTTTCAGACGCGGCAATAACGCGGCCATCATTAGTAATAGTATAACGTAACGGGCGCAGGCCATTCCTGTCTAAAAGGGCGCCAACTAATTTCCCATCAGTAAAAGTGATCGCAGCCGGGCCATCCCATGGTTCCATTAACGAAGCATGATATTCGTAAAATGCCTTTTTAATAGGGTCCATTTGCTCATTGCCGTCCCATGCTTCCGGTATCAGCATCATCATTACGTGCGGCAATGAACGGCCCGAGTGTAATAGTATTTCGATGATATTATCCAGGCAGGCAGAATCTGATTGATTATTATCAATGCCCGGTAACAGCATTTCCATTTCTTCATTGGTAAAATAAGAAGAAACGTATGATTTTAACCCGGAGTAAAACCAGTTTAAATTGCCCGTTAATGTATTGATCTCGCCATTATGAGCTATCAAACGGAAAGGCTGGGCCAGTTTCCACGATGGAAAAGTATTGGTTGAAAACCGCGAGTGTATCATTGCAAAGCCTGATGCGATGCGCGAGTCGGCAAGATCTGTATAGTATTTACGCAGCTGGTAAGTAGTTAGCTGCCCTTTGTAAATAATTGTTTTGCAGGATAGCGAGGTAAAGTAAAAGTGATCGCGCGCGCCCGGTATGGTTTCAATTATTGTTTTATTGATATATCTTCTTAAAACGTATAATTTACGTTCAAAATCATCGGCATTGGTAATATGATGAGGCCTGGCAATAAACAATTGCTCACAATCAGGCTCGGCGCCACGGGCAGTTTCGCCTAAAATTGACGAGTTAACCTTTAGTTTACGGTAACCTAATTTATCTAATTGTAGTTTTTCGAGCGCGTTTACAATTACGTTACGGCAAGCTTTTTTAAGCGCAGAGTCTTTAGGGAAAAAGATCATCCCAACACCATATTCACCGGGTTCGGGCAGGCTTATTTCCAGGTCTGAGCATTCTTCCATAAAAAGCTCATGGGGCAATTGTATCAATATACCTGCGCCGTCGCCCGATTCGGGGTCACATCCGCAAGCGCCGCGATGTTCCATGTTTTCGAGCATGGTAAGCGCGTCATCAATTATCTGGTTAGACTTATGACCATTAATATTGGTTATAAAGCCTGTTCCACAGGAGTCATGTTCAAATTCGGGCCTGTAAAGACCCTGTCGGGGGTTATCAGTCTGATCCATTAATCTAAGCACAAGGTTTATGATGTGCGTGATTACGAAATTACAGAAATGAAAACACTTTTGCTATATATTTATTAATTTTTCAAATTATCTTAATTTTTTTTATATAAAATCTTCATTAATTTACATTTTACTAAAAAAAATACAATTCAGATTTCATTATCATAAATTTTTTGGCGCATATATTATGCTTGCATAATATAATTCACATACCGTTAACATACAAAATTGTATTCTCAAGCGCGCAGAATAACAAAATCCTATTTCCTTTATCAGAAACAACGCCCTATTAAATTCGCTTAATTGATTGGCACAGTCTGTTGGCAACAATAAAAACAGATTTAGTAATTTAGCCGAAATTTATAATTGATGCCACAAAAAAATAAAGCAGTTTTTTTAGATCGTGATGGCGTACTGAACCGTGAAATGGGCGATTACGTTTGTAAGTTGGAGGATTTCCATATCCTTAACAATTTTGAAGCCTTGAAAACCTTACAGGATAAAGGCTACCTGTTATTAGTAGCCACCAACCAGGGCGGCTTAGCCAAAGGGTGGTACACCGAAGATGAATTAGCTAAAATGCACAATAAGCTAAAAGAGGTTTATGCAGCACATGGTGTGGAATTTGCGGATATATTTTACTGCCCGCACCACCCCGATTTTACCGGCGAATGCGATTGCCGCAAGCCAAAAGCCGGCCTACTATTGCAGGGAATTGAAAAATACAATATTGACCCTTCCCTATCCTATTTTATTGGCGACCGCGAACGTGACGTAGAAGCCGGCACAAGAGCGGGCGTTAAAGGTATATTAATTGATAGCGACCAGCCTATAAGTACGGTACTGGGAATGATTATTTAAGGTTGTAGATGTTGTAAAGGTTGCAGAAGTTAAAAAATATCGAATAATGGAGTATTTTAATTGATTACATAAAAACTATAACCTTTACAACTATTATAACATTTACAACCCTTACAACTTTACTCAACCACCACATGACCCGCTACCTAAAATACATCGATATAATAATCTTCTCTGTCGCAGGGTTTTATTTGATCTGGCTGTACACCAAATACAGCGGCGTTGGCCTGTCGCCAGATTCGGTGATGTACACCAGCGCGGCGCGGAGCCTGCATACCAATGGGTCATTGATTACCTTTAATAATACAGCTATTACCGATTTCCCGGTTTTTTACTCGGTTTTTTTATGGTTAGGATTAGTCGTAACAGGCATTGATCCTTTCGCGGCAGGATGGTTTTTAGATGCATTACTATTTGCCACACTTATATTTTTAAGCGGTTTTATCATCCAAAAATTTAATCCAGGCTCGTGGATCTATAAGTGGTTGATGTTGCTGGCTATTTTATTGAGTCCGGCGTTATTGCAGGTATATACCTATCTATGGTCCGAAACCCTGTTTACCGTCATTATCCTGGTTTTTATTATTTCGGCAAGGCAGTATTTTGTGAAACATACTATGGTTTCGCTATTAGTATTTGCATTTGTAGCAGCATTAAGCAGTATTACCCGTTATGCGGGTGTTACCATTATAGGTACAGGCGGTTTGCTATTGCTGATGGACAGGGTGCTTCCGCTAAAAAAGAAGATAACACATATTGTAATTTACGGTTTAGCCGCATGTTCGCTATTAGTTCTTAATCTTTTAAGGAACATTTTAAGTACCAGCAGGCTTACCGGGCCGAGGGAAGCATCGTTTACCCCGTTTTTGAAAAACGTGTATTATTTTGGCACCGTAATGTGCGATTGGGCGGGATTCTCTGAAAAGTCATATCCTTACGCTACGCTTATTGCCTTCTTATTATTTGCCTGGTTAATTGGAATTTTAATTTATAATTACTCCAAAAAGCAGGTCAGCAGTTATGAAAACCTTGTAATTGCCTTTACGTTTGTTTACGGGGCGTTTATCATTATTTCATCAACCCTTTCACGGTACGAACGTATCAATTCGCGATTGCTGTCGCCAATGTTTATAACATTGCTGCTAAGTTGTACTTACTGGGTAATAAATATAATTAGGAAAACCAAACCGCCATTAAAATATGTAACCTCGGCCATTGCTATATTATTAATGCTTGGTTTCAGCGCCTGGGAGGTCCATAAACCACAGGGAACTAACCCAAATTCGATGGAAGGTGACTACCAACGTTACGATGACGAGAGTGAGTTTGGCATACCCGGATATAGCGATGATTCATGGAACAAATCACCTTTCGCCATGTATTTAAAAACGGATCATAGTTTGTTTAAGCCCGGCATCCCGGTTTATTCTGACGCTAATGACGCGATGTATTTCCTGTCGGGCGCGAAGGTTAAGTTGTTGCCGCACCGTTATTTTACAAGTGATATTCAGAAATTTTACCAGGTAAAGCACTATTACTTGGTTTGGTTTGCTTCGATGGATAACCCGGAATTAATAAGTTTGAAGGACATTGTAAAGATTGAAAACCTAAAACTGTTGAAGGAGTTTGCCCCCGGAACTGATGATAATGCATATATCGGCGGGGCTATTTATGAATATGATAGTAAGTGATAAGTTAATATAATGGGAATACGCTCTCGCGTCTAATGTGTCATATCTAATAAAAATTTTGATTTTACGATTCAGTGCCTATATTTGCACAATTATTCTATAGTTCTACTATACAAAAATGGAAAGTTTTAAATTACATCATCTTCATCTGCATCCTGCAAGTCCCGATACCCATCGGGAACGCCACCACATGGCGACAAGATAATGTACACTATAAAACGCTATATCCCATTCCATTTATTCATTAAACCCTGCTTGTGAAAACACTTAAAATTGCGATCCAGAAATCTGGTCGGCTAAACGAAAAATCTGTTGAATTATTAAAAAATTGCGGCTTAAACTTCGAGAACTATAAAAGTTCATTGATATCGCCGGTATCAAATTTCCCGCTGGAGATTCTCTTTTTACGCGATGATGATATCCCCGAATATGTACAGGACGGCATTGCTGACCTGGGTATAGTTGGCGAAAACGTTATTGAAGAAACAGAGGTATCGGTAAGTTACCTGCAACGCCTTGGTTTTGGTAAATGCTCATTAAAACTGGCAGTGCCCAACAACAATACGATAAAAGCGCTCGAAGATCTTAACGGAAAATCAATAGCTACCTCCTACCCGGTTATATTGGGTAAGTTTTTACAGAAACAAAATATACAAGCCGAGATCCGCACCATATCCGGCTCGGTAGAAATATCACCGGGTCTTGGTTTAAGCGATGCCATTTGCGATCTGGTATCAACCGGCGGCACGCTTAAAAGTAATGGATTAGTGCCTTTTGTTGATGTGATGTCGTCAGAAGCTATTCTTATTGGGTCAAAAGGAAGCGAAAACTCCGACCTGGTGCAGGAGCTAATACAGCGGGTACAGTCGGTTTTGCGAGCTAAAGAAACCAAATATGTAGTATTGAATGTACACAGGGATAATTTGCCGGGAATTTTGGCCTTATTACCGGGGGTTAAAAGCCCGTCGGTTATATCATTAGCCGAAGCCGATTGGGTAGCCGTACACACCGTAATACCTGAGCGTGATTTTTGGGACAGGATAAGCCAGTTAAAACAAGCCGGCGCACAAGGCATTGTAGTGATGCCGATTGAGAAGATAATACTATAAAGCCAGGCCCCCTGGCCCCCTAAAGGGGAGGAATTGGGGTTAGACTAATTTTAATAAACTTTTAATTCCCCCTTTAGGGGGTTAGGGGGCATGAAGATATTCCAATATTCAGATCTAACTAAAGCAACTATTCAAAAACTGGTTCAGCGTAACGTTGACCCGGCTAATGAGATACGCGCTATTGTTGAAGAAGTGATAGCCAACGTTAAGCAGCATGGCGACAATGCTTTAATTGATTATGCTGATAAGTTTGACAAGGTTAAGTTAGATAAGCTTTATTTAGATAAAGCGGAACTTACCGCGATAGCGGCAACTGTATTGCCCGAACAAAAAGATGCCTTAAAAACAGCTTATAATAACATTTATAAATTTCACCAGGCACAGCTAAAAACTGAGGATAAGGTAGAAACCATGCCCGGCGTAACCTGTTGGCGCGAATTAAGGCCGATAGAGAAAGTTGGCTTATATATTCCGGGTGGCACGGCTGTTTTGCCAAGCACTTTTTTAATGTTAGGCATACCGGCGCGTATTGCGGGCTGCCATGAAATAGTGGTTTGCTCGCCGCCGCAAAAAAACGGTAAAGTAAATGCCTTTATAGCGTATGTGGCACTGCTTTTGGATATTGATAAAATATACCTGGTGGGTGGTTCGCAGGCCATAGCGGCTATGGCTTATGGAACGGAAACTATTACCAAAGTTGATAAGGTATTTGGCCCCGGTAACCAATTTGTAACCAAGGCCAAAACCATTGTACAATCAACCACTACCACCGCTATTGATATGCCCGCCGGTCCATCAGAAGTATTGGTTATTGCGGATGAAACAGCCAAACCGGCTTATGTTGCTGCTGATCTGTTAGCACAGGCAGAGCATGGTATTGACAGTCAATCCATTTTGGTAACCACATCAACCCAAATTGCCGAAGAAACTTTAAAAGAGATTGAAAAGCAGCTACCTGTTTTGCCACGCGCCGAAATTGCTAAAGCCGCGATAGCTAATTCATACATCGTGGTAACCAACACGCTTGATGAGGCCATGCAATTCAGTAATCAATATGCTCCCGAGCATTTGATATTGGCTACCGAAAACTGGCAACAGTTAACTGCAAGCATTATCAACGCGGGTTCTGTTTTCCTGGGTAATTTAACGCCTGAAAGCGCGGGCGATTATGCCTCGGGCACTAACCATACTTTGCCAACCAGTTCGTATGCCAAAGCATATTCGGGCGTATCGGTTGATTCGTTTGTAAAAAAGATCACCTTTCAGCATATAACCCCGGAAGGATTAAATAATATTGGTTCGTCAATTGAAATATTGGCTGATATGGAGGGATTACATGCACATAAAAATGCGGTGAGTGTGAGGAGGTCTGAACCATGATTTATATGATTTTATAGATTTACCTGATGAATGGCAAAAAGTCATGGCAATCCTTTAATCCCACAAATCACGGTTCAGACAAAAGCAATGGCATAATGAAATAAAGAACATGTTTAATATAAATACCATACTTCGAGAAAACATCAAAAACCTAACCCCTTACTCCTCCGCCCGCGATGAGTACCAGGGCGAGGCCAGCGTGTTTTTAGATGCGAATGAGAATGCTTTCGGTTCGCCGTTAGATGAGCAATACAACCGATACCCAGATCCATTACAGTATAACGTTAAAAAGCGTTTGAGCGAAATTAAAGGCGTGCCCATCCGCAACATATTTTTGGGCAATGGCAGCGATGAGGCTATTGATATTTTGTTCAGGAGTTTTTGCAATCCGGGTGTTGATAATGTAATATTGGTGCCCCCTACTTATGGCATGTATGAAGTATCGGCTAATATCAATGATATTCAAACCAAAAAAATAGCGCTGACTGAAGATTTCCAATTGAATTTAGAAGGCATTGCCGAAGCGATAGACGAGCATACCAAACTTATATTTATCTGCTCGCCCAATAACCCTACCGGTAATTCTATTAACCGGGATGATGTAGAAACGTTATTAGCTAATTTTAACGGCATTGTGGTAGTTGACGAAGCTTATATCAACTTTAGCAGGCAAAAAACCTTTATACAAGAGTTAACCGAATATGCTAACCTGGTGGTTTTGCAAACCCTGTCAAAAGCATGGGGGCTTGCGGGCCTGCGTGTGGGCATGGCATTTGCCAGCGAAGAGATCGTCGAGGTGATGAATAAAGTTAAGCCACCATATAATATCAATGAGTCGTCGCAGCAATTAGCTTTAAAGGCATTGGCCAATGTTGACCAGGTAAATAACTGGATAAAAGAAACGCTGGTACAACGCGACAAACTGGTACTGGCGCTCAAAGATTTTGATTTTGTGCTGGATATTTACCCGTCTGACGCTAATTTTATATTAGTTAAAACCACCGACCCGAAGCGGATATACAATTTTTTAGTTGAAAAAGGTATTATTGTACGCGACCGGTCGAAAATTGATTTATGTGAGGGTTGCCTAAGAATAACTGTAGGCACACCTAACGAAAACGAAATATTGATCAACTCTTTACAAAATTTTAAATGAGCAAGCCTGTAAAAATATTATTTATAGACCGCGACGGCACCATAATAACCGAACCAGCTGATGAACAGATAGACTCGTTTGAGAAACTGGAGTTTTATCCCGGCGCCTTACAATATTTGCCAAAAATTGCAGCCGAACTGGATTATGAACTGGTAATGGTTACCAACCAGGATGGTTTGGGCACCGCCTCATACCCCGAAGATACTTTTTGGCCTGTACAAAATTTCATCCTAAAAACGTTGGAGAACGAAGGCGTAAAGTTTTCAGCTATACATGTTGACCGTACCTTCCCGGCCACAAACGCGCCTACCCGTAAGCCCGGTACCGCGCTGCTTACCCAATATTTTGATACGGAAAAATACGACCTAAAAAACTCATTTACCATAGGCGACCGCGAAAATGATGTACGGTTAGCCAAAAACCTGGGAACAAAGGCTATATGGCTAAATAATAATTCGGGGTTAGGTTCTGCTGAATTTAGTACAAAAACGGATATTAAAGACACCATAGTGCTCGAAACTACCGATTGGGAAAAGATATACGAATTTTTAAAACTGGGCGAGCGTGTTATTGAACATAAGCGTACAACTAAAGAAACCGATATCTATATTAAGATCAACCTTGATGGTAAAGGCGATGCCAAAGTATCAACCGGGCTGCATTTTTTCGACCACATGCTCGACCAGATCGCACGGCATGGCAGCATCGATTTAGAAGTAATTGCCCAAGGCGACCTGCATATAGACGAACATCATACAATTGAAGACACGGGTATAGCTTTAGGCGAGGTTTTTGCTACAGCTTTAGGTAATAAAAAAGGAATTGAACGCTATGGTTTTTGCCTGCCAATGGATGATTGCCTGGCGCAAGCAGCTATTGATTTTGGCGGCAGGAACTGGATAGTTTGGGATGCGGAGTTTAAAAGGGAAAAGATCGGCGAAATGCCTACCGAAATGTTCTATCATTTCTTTAAATCGTTCTCTGATGCCGCTAAATG
>Ga0206890_1112_pt1 | contig 24688 bp, 24 predicted proteins | sample Alteio_BWOrgHeat_58_FD_152960 | JGI IMG/M metagenome (GOLD analysis project Ga0206890, IMG submission 152960) | Enriched cells from forest soil in Barre Woods Harvard Forest LTER site, Petersham, Massachusetts, United States - Alteio_BWOrgHeat_Nextera6 ... | reverse complement strand
CCTGTAAAATTCACTGCATTCGGTCAGGCTAATCTTACACCTTCACAATTTTCTGGTTTTGAAAGTGATTATGCAAATAATCAACTTAGATATAAGTTACTCGGAAATGATATACCAACTTCATACGAATTGGCTTTAATGCTTGAACTACAAGATTCCGGTTTAGTTTTATTCAAAGGCAATAGTAGCTTTACAGCGTGGACGCCAACAATTAATATTAATGATAAAGAAGTAACTACAAACTGTAATTAAAAAATAACCATGAAACAACTTATAATAATACTGATACTTTCAATAGGCAGTATAAGCTTAAAGGCTCAAACTAATGATACTCCATATTATACTCAACCTAATCTTCACAAATTTGAGGGCGAATGGGTATTTGATGATGGCAGCACCAGCTTTAAAATAATACTTAAAGTACAAAAGACATATGTAAAAGGACAGAAGCCGTTTTACATAGATAATATAGTAGGATATCATATTTATACGAAAAGTAAATCTATGCTACAAAGTTCTATAGGAAAAGATAAAACTATAAGTAGCGGAGGGTTCGTAGATAACAATAATATCTATAAAATAAATTTCTTGTTTATTGATTTACAAAGAACCACCGGTTCAATCCCTCCTCCTTTAGAACGTGGCACATTGGAGTTGTTATCCGATACTACAGCAAAATGGTCTATCAGACCCGGAGAAGGGGTTATATTGAAAGGCCCTGATATAAAGCCAAGTGATTATAAGGTTCACGTACCAACTAATTTGGTTTTAAAAAAAGTTAAGTAGCTATTGCATAATACGGAATAGTGCTTTTATACGAAAAAATTCAGCCTATGATCCGTGTTATCGCCGCACCATGCCCGGATTACTATATTAGAAATGTATTAAGGGATAGAATTTTTACGGCCACATTCGTTAACCAGGAGTTCCCCATCCTGGCGCGAGAGTATGAGGCATATGTCAAGCCGGTGTGCTATCAGCGGCGTCTTCTTATCTACCCTGACTTTGTGATCCTCGCAATATTCGCAATTAACAAATTTAGATTTTCTTAAATTCTGATTTGGCGTTTGGATCATTATATTTAGTAAATTTTACGCCGGAAACCCAACACAATTATAATGAAACAAAAAGTAGCCCTGGTATTATCGGGCGGCGGCGCGAGAGGTATCGCCCATATCGGTGCCATTGAAGTGTTGGAGGAAAAGGGATTTGAGATAGCGTCCATTGCCGGAACCTCGATGGGCGCACTGATAGGGGGAATATATGTTTTGGGGAAACTTGAGGTTTATAAAGATTGGCTGTTCACACTGGATAAAGTGAAGGTGTTTGGAATGGTTGATTTTACGCTAAGCGGCCAGGGCATAATAAAGGGCGATAGGGTGATCCACAAAATGCGCGAACTGGTTGAAGACGCAAACATTGAGGACCTGCAAATACCTTACGTTGCCGTTGCTGCCGACATTATAAATAAAAGAGAAGTGGTTTTTAGAAAGGGCAGCGTGATTGATGCCATCAGGGCGTCGATAGCGATACCTACCGTGTTTACGCCGGTGAGAACCGAAGACGGCTTACTGGTGGATGGAGGGGTGATCAATAACCTGCCCATCGATCATGTAAAAAGAAACCCGGATGACATCCTTGTAGTGGTAGACGTAAACGCACCCATACCCTGCGACAGGTCGCATGTGTCGGCGCACGAGGTAGCTTCGCGGGAATCAAAATACCAGGAAAAGCTCAAAGAGTTTTACAGTCACCTGCAAAGCATTAATCCTTTGGCCCATGAGGAAAGATTTGGCTATTTTGATGTGATCAACAAAACCATCAGCATGATGACTTATCATACCACACAATTGGCGCTTCAAAAACATACCCCTGATATCCTCATCAATGTATCGCACGATTCATGCGGGGTATACGATTTTTTCAAGGCTCACGACATGGTGGAAATGGGGAGGCATGTAGCCAAAAAAAGCATTGAGGTGTATCAAAATGCGATGCCTCAAAAGTCAGATTAAGACTCTGTGTACTTTGTGAAACTCTTTGTGCACTTTGTGGTAAAGTTTAACCACGAAGATCAGGAGCAGGCACAGAGATACACTGAGTCTAAACATTGGAGGGTTTTTGCGATCGCCTCATTATCACTTACTCTTTATCACTTTCAAGCTCCTATAGTGCCTGTTTTAACTTCTCCAGCTCTTTTGTAGTTAACAATAATAACCCCGCTTGGTGTAACAACACTCTCCGTTAAAGTAAATGCTGCCGGAATAGCGCCATTGTCAAATAACTTTTTTCCTCCACCAAGCGTCACAGGGTAAATTTTGAGCCAGAGTTCGTCCACTAAATCGTGCTTAAGCAGTAGCTGAACCAGTTCGCTGCTACCCCAAACTTTGATGTCAGAACCTTCTGAATTTTTGAGCTTTTCGATATCCGCCAGGCTTGTAAGAAACACGGTGTTTTTCCAATCCGACTTTTTCATGGTGTTGGATAAGACATATTTTGTCACGTCGTTGATACCTGGCCAATAGTCTGCATGTGCAGGCCAGAAGCCTTCAAAAATCTCAAATGTTTTTCTGCCCAGGAGAATATCTGCAGGCTCCATCTGTTTTTGCATGGCCTTATTACTAACCTCGTCGCCATATGGCGCACTCCAGCCGCCATATTTGAAACCGCCTGATGTATCCTCCTCAGGGCCGCCGGGTGCTTGCATTATTCCATCTAATGAAATAAATGTTGTTACTATTATTTTTCTCATATGTAGGTCGTCAGTGATTATAGTGCTGACTCTGCACTTTTATGTTTATTTACTTTGGCTGCTTTATATCCAATGCATTAAAGATCATCATCTTGTTACTTCATCGAAACCACAGGCAGCACTATTGGTATAACAGCTTCATCCGCAGGATTAATAAGGCTGAATGTATTTCTTCATGATTTAATTCAGTTATCAGGATTTAAAAATAAGGGTTGAAACTGAAAGATAAAAAATAAAGCTAAAGAGCAAGAAAGAGTATACGAACGACTATAATTGGATGTTAAATGACATGATGGTTAATTCAAAAATAGAATTCCCAAATTAATACTATCCACCACACATGATGGTGTTTACTTTAAAAAGTCATCCAAATAACCTAATATTATTTTCGTCTGCATCATCAGGCCAACGTGGCTCTGCGAAGGAACAATGGCCAAATGCGATTTTGGCATCGGCGCCAGATCAGCAGCTATACCACCTCCCAGTAATTGATAAGTTTTCATCAACTCAACTTTATCCAGGCCATCGTTGTCGCCGGATATGATTAATACAGGCATAGGCAATTTCGCAATATTGCTGTCACCCATGTCGAATGACGTCCTGACAAAAGCAAGCATCTGTTCCAGGAAATTTGGCCATTTTGTTTTGTCAGGCGCTACTGCATCATATGCTGTTTCAAAAGGAGTATTATTAAAAAATTCAGGCTTAAAAGCTTTAAACGCATTGTTCACTTCGGGTCGCCAACCGGTACTTTTATAAGTAGAAGAAATGATCACTAATTTTTTTACCCGTTTAGGGCTTTGTATTGCCAACTTGTAAGCCACGGAGCCTCCCATGCTATATCCTGCAACATCAGCACTGTCAACTTTTAAGTAATTCATTACTCCTTCCACATCGCTTGCCAGGGTAGCCAAGTCTAATTTTCTGTCTGAAAACGGTGTGTGTCCATGTCCCTGCAATTCAATGGCAATTACTTTTCTTGTTTTTGACAATTCGGGTATTAATTGTGCCCAGTTCATCTGAATGGTATAAAAAGCACCATGTATTAAAACGAGCGGCTTACCCTCGCCATATACTTCGTAATAAACTTTAAAGCCATTAACAGGTGCGTAGCCGCTGGCGGCAGGCTTAAGCTGCTGCCCTTTAGACTGAAATATGGTAAAACAAAAGCATAGTAATTATTAATATCGGTTTGGAGACATTAGCTCCTTTAAATACTGTTTTCATAAAACGTTATTAAATTATTTTTTTGCCTACTCTGCCCGGTTTTCAGCATCCCCGTTGTTTTTGCTGTTGATCTCACAGCTGTGAGTATTCACAGTTTATCATAGACACTATTCAGCATTTCCGTTGAAGTTAATCCAGGGGTTAATTGTTCTCATGATTTTTATTTTTTAATGTGATTGTGAATTTTCTTTTTAGAATTCCTGCGATAAGGTTGACAAAAGCTCTTCCAGGTTTTTTAAGGACATGGTGAAGCCTATTTTGAAGCCCATTTCAATCATCTTCTCTAAACGCTCAAACGATTCATTAAAAATGATAATGTCCACTTTGGTTATACCGTTTTGCTCGCTGAAATTGTGATCCCATTCAGAACCCGGCAGTTCACGGTTTTCGTCCTTATCAGCAACCGCGTTGTACATCTTAAAATTGGTTTTCGGGCTAATGGAAGTATATTCCTGCACCGCCCAACGCTCCTGTCCTTCAGGGCTTATCATCGCATAAAACCGGCGCCCCCCAACTTTAAAATCCATATACTTGGTTTTGGCGCGCATTGGTGCAGGCGCTCCCCATTGGTCCAGTAATTCTGCTTTGGTAAAAGCATCCCATACCAAAGATTGTCCGGCATTAAACTCCCTGGTTATAAATACCGTTTTCGCTGCTTTGTCAACGTTAAAATCGAATAGCAAATCGTTGTTCATTATTTCTGTTCTTTAATGGTTGATAATAAATTGTCAAGTTGGTTAAGTTGAGTTTCCCAGTTATGCCTGAATTGGGCCAGCCAGTGGTCAAATTCCTGCATTTTTTTTGCGTTAAAGTGATAATAAATTTCCCTGCCACTTTGCTCGGGCTTGATCAAGTTGCATTCTTGTAATACTTTAATATGTTTCGATACCGCTTGCCGGCTCATATCAAATTTCTCCGCCATGACATTTGGTGTTAATGCCTGGATAGTGAGTAAAGTTAAAATAGCCCTGCGTGTGGGATCAGCGATGGCTTGAAATATATCTTGTTTCATTTTGCAATATCTAAATAAGCAACCTGTAGGTTGCAAATATAAATGCAACTTCTGAGTTGCGCAAATTTATTTGTAATTAGTTTTGCAGTTGTGAAATGACGAAAAGCATAGTCTGACCTCAGATCTTTACATTATCCAAGGCTTAAAAAAATGTATGATATGCTGTGAATAATGTGTATCATCAGTTATGAATTTTGTCAACAGCTTATCCATTGTCTTTTTTATTTAGGTTGATTGGGATCGTAATTCACCATCCATTGTATGCCAAATTTATCAAACAACATACCCCAATACGCACCCCAGAACATTTTTTCGAGCGGTGCGCCAATCTTACCGCCTTCAGCAAGTGCGTTGAACACCCTGTACATTTCCTCCTCGCTTCCTGGCGAAATGGATAGGGTAAAGTTATTGCCGGGTACCGACTTATGGCCCATCTCATCGAGAGAATCTGTAGCCATCAGTATCAGGTTTTTGCCTAAGGGCAGTGCTATATGCATAATCTTTTGTTGCAGTTCGGCGGGCAGTTTTTCGCTGCCCGGTGCTGTATCCATACGCTGAAGTGCAGTAAATTCGCCCCCAAATACTGATTTGTAAAAATTGAAAGCTTCCTCCGTATTGCCCGGAAAGTTGAGATACACATGTACTTCCATGATATTGAGATTTTATTGGTGAAACGTTAAATTATAAAATGTTTTTTGAAGGTTTTGATACTAAAGGGCTTTTTTAATATTCTTTAACTGGTGGATATGCCGCAATGCATGGGCATTTACAAACGTAAGCCATTCAATACGGGTAAGCGGCCCCATAAACGGCATATCGAAAGTTGTGCAGGTGAGTGAAAGATCCAGTGTTCTGGCAGATTCTTCTAACCCCTTCATTGATTTTTCCAATGAATAAAGCAGCGCTTCCTTGTTTTTTGGTGCGTCGGTAGGTAGTATAAAATCTGGAGAGGTCATCTTTACATTAAAGTTCAAAAACATCTCTTTTAGCTGCCCTGCATATTCCTCCGGATTCCTTTCCGTAGGTTTTACATCGCCGGTCACGTTTTGCAGCGTGCCCGATACAAACTTAAAAATGTGTTCTGCAACCTGCCCGGCTGTCCAGCTTCCTTCAAATGGAACGATGTTGAACTGATCCTGTGTGAATGAGGATAATACCTGCGAAAGTTCCTCAGCAGTATTCCCGATCTCTTCATAAATTGCCTTGCTCATAATTATGGTTATTAAGTTTTTCTTTAGAAATTTGTTTGTGATTATTTGATAACGAAATTAGTGGCATTATCCCGGTTCTGAAACGCGTAATTACGACATTCTAACGGGTTGATTACGACAAAAGAACATCTTAACTTTACTTTATGAAAACAGTATCCATATTAGTTCCCGAAACGGCCGTTATGGCCTGTATTACTGATCCCCGATACATGTTCGAGGCGGTAAATGAATTTTTACTTGCTGCGGGCAAACAACCCATGTTTAAGGTGCAATTGGTGGGGCTCACAAAAGAAGTTAAACTCAATGGGGGCATGTTTTCGGTGCATACCGATCTCTTGCTGGATGAGGTAAACAAAACCGACCTGATCATTATTCCTGCAATAAGCGGCGACATCAAAACAGCGCTGCATATTAACCGGGAGTTTATTCCATGGCTAAGGGATCAATACAAAATGGGCGCCGAGCTGGCCAGTTTGTGCATAGGGGCCTTTATGCTGGCAGCAACAGGTTTGGTTAACGGGAGGAAATGTTCAACACACTGGCTCCATGTGAATGCGTTCCGTGATATGTTCCCGGACGTAATTGTGGCCGATGATAAAATGGTGACTGAGCAAAACGGACTATACTCAAGCGGCGGAGCTACGGCTTACTGGAGCCTGCTTTTGCACCTGGTGGAGAAATTTACCAGTCGTGAGATGGCCATTATGGCATCAAAATATTTTTTGCTGGATGTGGGGCGGAACACACAATCGCCGTTTATGATGTTTAAAGGTGAAAGAGACCATGAGGACGACCTGGTGGTGAGGGCGCAGGAGTATATCGAACAAAATTTTAAAAATAAGCTTACTGTAGACCACCTGTCGGACAAATTTGGCATAGTGCGCCGCACCTTTGAGCGCAGGTTTAAAAAATCGACACGTAATACGGTGGTTGAATATATCCAGCGGGTAAAGATAGAAGCCGCCAAAAAGAGTTTTGAAACCAGTCGCAAGCCTATTTATGATGTGATGTATGATGTGGGCTATACCGATGCTAAGGCGTTCAGGGATGTGTTTAAGAAAATAACCGGCATGCCGCCTGTGGATTACCGTAATAAGTATAATAAACTGGCGCTGGTGGCGTAGGACACGATTATAAGATTTGATGGATCACAGGGATTTAGAGATAGAGCATTTAAATCAAATTAAAAATAAAAGCTGTCCTTCTGAGACGGCTTCTTTAAATAAACATTAGGGTTATGTTTGGGTGTTTAGTGTATTATTGTTTTTTTACGCGGTAGCAATAAATATTATCATGAGTAACTTTTGTAAGGATAAGGCTATCTCCTTTTGAAGTAATGCCATAGGAATCCCAAAAAAGACTCAGTGCATAATGGCCTTCGCCGCCATTGGGTAATGATACCGATTCTTCACCATTAAAATTCAGGGAGTCATTAAGCTTTTTAAATGAACCATAACCGACATACCCAATGCCCTGATTGTTACCGGAAGTAAATAGTCCATCAGTTAAGGTAAATGTTACCGCAATTTTTGATGAGTATTGCCCGGCGGTATCAAGTTGAGTGCATATAAACTGGCCTGTATAGGTACCGTTAAATGTGCTATTTGGGCTGCTGGCAGTTAATTGACTATCTAAAGTCGCCACAGGAGTTTGAACAGCCTCCTTTTTGCAAGCTACAAAGGAAAAAGCCACAATAATTACAATAATAAGTGTTAAATTTTTCATGTCTGTGTTTTATGGCGACTGATACGCATAAACACATGAAAGAAGTTGCAAAGCAATACATACAGCAGTTTAAAACACATGAACCGCAGTATTATGCATATGAACGGATTTCCTTAAGCTGGGCAGCTTATAATAAAAAAGCCGCCGCAGATATTTCTGCGACGGCTCACTTTTGCAAAATTTAATTAGAGTGATGCTAATTCTGATCTGCGGCTATAGAAATTCATGGTTTTTATCAAATTCGTTGCAGCCAGGTTGCTGGTGTTTAGTGAGGCAGATCTGTCGTAGTGCAATTCGCCTTCAGTTATGGAGCCCGACAGGTCGGCTTTTGCCCTGTCATTTAAGCTGATGTTGGTTTGATAAGTATCAAGATTTAATTGTGCCAGGGCGCGGTCATAAAGTTTCACATCCAGGTCAATAGCAGAAAGCTTTCCAAATGACTTAACTTCGGCATTATCATAAGCCGACAGGTTGCGCAGGTCGCTAACGGTAACCCAAACTACCAGTTTTTGTGCGCCGTAAGATGAGATGCGCAACACGCCGTTCACATTTTGAACCAATGCCCTTTCAGCATAATAGTGATTGTAAACTTTTACTTTGTCGGTTACTCCGTCTGATAAATAAAGCTCGACATTTCCGTGTACTTCAATTTTGCTGATGTTGCTCACATCGGTCAGGGTGATGGCTTCTTCGTTGCTGCCTGTGGCTGCATAAGTTGATTTGCTGATACCGAATACTGTTACCAGCAGGATTGCGATTGTTAAAATTGTTGTTTTCATTGTTTTAATATTTTGAGTTGTTAATAATTTGTTCGTTGTTTTCAATGTCCAAAACAACAACCTATTTCCGGTTCAAAAAAATGTAATAGACCACCCATACGCAGGTATAGACGAGAGGTTGATTTTTACCGCCCACGGGGTATTTTTTTGCCTGAAAAGTACCGGCGGGCCGCAGATCGTCATAAAAAGAAGCTTCATCGGTATCAATTTCCTCTTCGTCGGTGGAAATGTGGATAAATACCAGAAAACATGTTCAGTCGCAAGCCGTATACCTCCATTCAATCAAATGATTTATCAGACACTAAATTATTCAAATCAGTCAGAGTGACAGTTATTTAAATCGAATAAGAGCCGTATTATTCTATAACAAAAGGGTGGTGGCTTACGTAATAGGATAGTTGAAGCTGTATTTCTAAAACATCAATATCAGAAGCTGAAAATATGACATTAATACCTGCAACGGTTAAAAAAAATAAATGATAACATCAGTTATAATAGTTGGACGGAAATTGTTTTTTACCATCTTCATGATGGGAGTATTCATCGGTGCATTCGCCCAAAGCCAGCAATTACATTTCGACCACCTTGGTACGGCCAATGGTTTGTCGGAATTAAATCCAAGCAGTATTTTACAGGATAGCCGCGGATTTATCTGGATCGCCACTGCCGATGGCCTTAACCGCTATGACGGCTATAAATTCAAAATTTTCAGGAACGACGTTAAGGACACCACCAGTTTAGCAAATAATTATATACAGAACATAGCCGAAGATAAGGACGGAAATATATGGGCGGCCACCATAGGCGGCGGTTTGAATATGTACGACCGGAAAACTAACCGCTTTAGTCGTTATAAACATAGTGAGAAAAACAGCAAAAGCATTTCAAGTGATTTTATAAGCAAAGTTATTGTTGATAATACGGGCAAGGTATGGGCTGCCACACAGCACAACGGCATAAATTCCTTCGACCCTCAAACCGGGGAGTGGATACACTACATCGCTGATCAAAACGATCCGCACAGCCTGGCCAGCAATGATATCATGACCTTGTACTGCGACCATGACAATAATATATGGGTAGGTACGGTTGAAAAGGGCTTAAGCGTACTTAACCGCAAAAAAAACACTTTCACCAATTTCCATCATGCTGATAAGGTTGCCGGCACATTATCCGGGGATAAGATCACCGTTATATATGAGGATAGCAAACACCGCATGTGGATAGGCACATCGGAAGCCGGCCTTAATTTTTTCAACAGCAAAACAGGGAAATTCAGAAGTTATATTAATGAACCCCATAACAGCAATTCGCTCGTTAACAATACTATTCAAAGTCTTTCCGAAGATGATAGCCATAACTTGTGGATAGGCACCGAAAACGGGGGATTGGACATTTATGCTTATGAGTGGGAGCAGTTTTTCCATTATGCACATGATGATGTAGATGAAAGCAGCCTCACCGGGAACTCTGTTGACGTGATCACTAAAGACCGTTATGGTAATATGTGGGTGGGTGTATATGGCGGCGGTATCAACTTATACAAGAAAAATACAGCCGATTTTATTCATTACGAACACAACTCATTACCTACGAGCCTCTCAAGTAATTTTGTATTAAGTTTATTAGAGGACGAGAACTATAAGATATGGGTAGGTACTGACGGTGGCGGCTTAAACGAATTTAACCTCAAGACAGGTAATTTTACTACCTATAAACATCAGGATGGCAATAAGAACAGCATCAGCGGCGATAATATACTCGATATTCATGAGGATGATCAAAAGAACTTATGGATAGGCACCTGGGGTAGTGGTATAAGTGTGATGAACCCTAAGACCCACACCTTTAAAACATTTATGCATGATCCTGCCAATCCGAAAAGCTTGAGCAGTAATAATGTATACTCTATTACACAAACTGCTGATAAGCGTATGTGGCTGGCTACCTTTGGCGAAGGATTGGATATGTACGATCCTAGTACAAAAAGTTTCACGCATTTTAAACACGATCCGTTAAACCCTAAAAGCTTTCCCTGCGACCGTATCAACACCGTTATAAGTGATGGTAACGGATATTTATGGATAGCTACCGATGACGCTGGCCTTTGCCGTTTTGATACCAGGACATATGCCACCGTCAGCTATAAGCACGATGATAAAAAGAACAGCGTAAGTGACAACTCAGTGCTTGATGTTTACCAGGATCACCTGGGCAATATCTGGGTTTGTACCCTTGGCGGCCTGGATATGTTCGATACTAAAACCCAGCATTTTACCATTTATAAAACAAAGGATGGCTTGCCGAATGATTATACCCAGGCAATATTGGAAGACAGCAAAGGGCAACTTTGGATAAGCACCAATAGTGGGATATCCATGCTTAACCTGTCCACTAAGGTCTTTAAAAACTTTACTACAGAGAATGGTTTGCAGGGTGATGAATTTAAACTGCATTCGGCCGTTAAAAGCCGCACAGGCGCCATGTATTTCGGCGGAGTGAATGGTTTTAATTCGTTTTTCCCCGACCAGGTAGCTGTAGCTCCCTATAACCCACCCTTAGTTTTAACAAAGTTCCAGATATTTAATAAATCAGTAGAGGCTGCCAGAGATGATAATGATCCCTCGCCGCTTAAGGAGGATATCTCTGAAACGAAGCAGATCACCCTGTCACATAGCCAGTCTGTTATTTCCATTGAGTATGCGGCCTTAGATTACCTATCGCCAAATAAAAAGAAATACGCCTATATTTTAGAGAACTTTGATAAGGGATGGAATTATGTAGATGATAAAAACACGGCCGTTTACACCAACGTGCCCCCCGGCGACTATATATTTAAGGTAAAAAGCCAAAACAGCGCGGGTATTTGGTCCACAAATATTTTAACCTTAAAGGTTACCATTATTCCTCCGTTTTGGTTAACCTGGTGGTTCGAGACACTTACAGGTATTTTTATTGTGGGTTGTGTTTACGGCGTATATCGCTACCGCGTTAGACTTATTATTAAACAAAAGGCACGTCTGGAACGCGAAGTAAAGGAACGTACCGCCCAGGTTATGCACCAGGCAGAGGAGTTAAAGGAGCAGTCTGAAAATCTTCAATCATTAAATGAAGAGCTGCAGGCGCAATCGGAAGAACTGCAATCGGTAAATGACGAACTGCTTTCGCAATCAGATGAGCTGCAGGCGCTGAACGAAGAATTGCAGGCACAATCGGAAGAATTGCAGGAGCAAAAGAACCAGGAATACCAGGCACGGCAGGATGCGGATAAGGCAAACCAGGCAAAAAGTATCTTCCTGGCTACTATGAGCCATGAAATAAGAACACCGATGAATGGCGTAATTGGCATGGCATCGCTGCTTGCTGAAACCAAACTGAACGAAGAGCAAAGGGATTATACAGAAACTATTATCAATTGCGGCGATAGTCTGATGAATGTGATCAATGATATACTCGACTTCTCGAAGATAGAATCGGGCAAGATGGATATTGAGGAGGAGGATTTCGATCTGCGCCAGAGCATTGAGGAGATCATGGATATGTTCTCACAAAAAGCTGCGGAACAACATCTCGACCTTATTTACCAGATCGACTTTAACCTGCCGCGCTATGTAATAGGTGATAGCCTGCGCCTGAAGCAGGTGATCATCAACCTGATCAATAATGCGATAAAATTCACCTCAAAAGGCGAAGTATTTATAAAGGTTTTCCTGACCCAGGCAATTGCCAATGGTGAATTGCAGATAGGATTTAGCGTGAAGGATACCGGTATAGGCATACCCGATGATAAACTTTCGAGCTTGTTCAAGGCATTTTCACAAGTTGATTCATCCACCACCCGTAAATACGGTGGCAGCGGTCTCGGACTGATCATCAGCGAGCGCCTGGTTAAACTGATGGGCGGCAACGTATGGGTGGAAAGCCGTCTTGGTGAGGGATCAACCTTTAATTTTACCATCACTGCCAAAACAAGCGAAAAGTTGGCCATGGAGAACCCGCTGTTGCCAGGTATTGCTAATTTTGAGGGTAAACGGGTTTTAATTGTTGATGATAACAAAACAAACCTTACCATTTTAAGATCGCAGCTGGAGCAATGGAAACTTGTACCCGTAACCTGCTCATCGGCACAAGAGGCTTTAGAAACTTTAGAAAGCCAGGGTAACTTCGACCTGGTGATTTCTGATATGGAAATGCCGGATATTGATGGCATAGGCCTTGCCCGCGCCATTAAGGCAATGAAGAACCCCGTGCCGGTCATTATCTTAAGTTCAATAGGCGACACGAGCCGGAAGAAATACCCGGGCCTGTTCTCGGCAGTGTTGGTTAAACCGGTTAAGCAAAACCAGCTATTAAAGAGCATATGCGCTGAATTGGGCGACCGCAAGGAAATGGTGCCGACTGAAGAGAAGCAAAGTAATGTGCTCGATCCCGGTTTCTCTTCAGAGTACCCAATAGATATTTTGATAGCCGAGGATAATCCGGTAAACCAGAAGCTGATAGAACGTATTTTGATGAAGCTTGGATATAGTGCCGAGATGACGCAAAATGGCTTTGAAGTTTTGCAGAAGATAAGCGAAAAGCATTATGATGTAATATTGATGGACATCCAAATGCCTGAGATGGACGGTTTTGAAGCTACAAGGAATATCCGCCAGCTGGATGTACAACAACCGTTTATTGTAGCTATGACAGCCAACGCTCTTGCCGAGGACCGTGAAATTTGCCTGAGCCAGGGGATGGACAGCTATATTTCAAAACCCATGAAGCTGGATACCATAGTTGCCATTTTAAAAGAGGCGCATGCTTCTAAAAAAGGTTCGGTTATTCATTAATGTCCACTTTTTGTGAGTGTTCCATTTAGAGAGTGGAACATTTGGAACATCCGGAACGATTTGGAACACCTCCGCAGGAGTCCTTTGGACCATAATAGTTAAAAAATTTTCGTTTAAGTAGGCTAATTGGCTAAAGTATTACTGCTTGTCTTTATATAAAAACTGGATGCCACATCGGGGTTGATGGGTATAAGTTCAAGGGTGTCCTTGTTTATTATCGCCTGACTTATGGCGGTTACACTGTTATCAATAGCCAAAATAGTGTATTGAGACTGGCTGCCTGAACTTTGCTTATAGCTGCCATTCTCAACAAGGGCATTTGCATTATACAGGGCAAAGGTAGTACTACCAAAGCTTACTATATGACCATTTCCCTGGGGGTATGTAGCAGGCTCTATATTACCATACCGTGTAGCTCTCAGTTCCCATGTCCCTTTGATCGTTGCATTGTTAGTTTGGGGTTGATCGGCATTTTTCTTGCAGGCGCCTAAAAAGGCTGCCAGGCATATCAGTATGGATAATTTTGTTTTCATGATTTTGTAAAAGTATATAAACACATTACGGCCTACTCAATTGAAACGCTACAAATTCAATAATTAAATAACGTTAGTCCGGATTTTCAAGTCCCGGACTAACATCGCATGGGATTTGCAACCCCATATTTAAATCATCACTCTTTGCAGAGTCGACCCTAAACCTGGCAGTAAATTTACCAGTAGCAGACTGCGTAACAATTTGGGTATCCCGGAACTGGGGGTTGGCCACAAGCATTCATACATGCTGTGTAGCTTGATTCTTTTGTAGTAACAGTTCCGCAACAGCCACCTCCACAAGTAACAATTTGACCCACCTGGCAAAGCTGGTAACCTCCTTTAACCAACTTTTGCTCGGCTCTTGACAAAGGTTTGCCAAAATTCAAGTTTTCAAATTTCATGATTTAATTTTTAAATGGTGAATAATTGGATTTTTACTAAGGCGTAGTTAATCAATGGGTTTTAAAATTCAGGTTATCAAACTTAAAGAAAATATCTTTTTTATAAAAGAGCAATTAATTATTAATTATAATTGATTTAACTATGAATATAAGGCAATGTTATCGCTTACTATAGATCTGCACTAAATTTGGCTGGGTTCAAAAAGGATTACTGGCAGGTTCATTTAATTTCCATTTTGCAGCATCCGGTCAAAAAAATCAGCTGCTGCCTGGTAACTGGTTAGCCATGTTTTGTGCAATAGGAAATAATGTATTTCATCAGGTATAATGAGTTGTTCAAAATGCACGTTCAGCTTTTTCAGTTTTTCGGCCAGCTCAACCGTTTCACCGAAGGGCACATTGCGGTCGTCATCGCCATGAATTAAAAGAACGGGAGAGCGCCAGCCATGCAGGTAATAAAGCGGCGACGATTGGTATGCAAGCTTCGCAAAAGTCGCATTGGCCGTAGAATCATATGCCGGTACCCAGTATTTTATTTCTTCGTTCCAATTGTGTACCCCATGCATATCCACTCCGCAGGCAAAAATGTCCGAGTTGCGCGCCAGGCCAGTCGCCGTTAAAAAACCGCCGTAAGATCCACCCCAGAGCCCTATCCTCTTGCTGTCAACATCAGCCCTTGCCCTCAGAAACATAGCGGTTGCCAGCACATCCTGGTATTCACTTGCCCCTGTCGGGCCATAATTTAACGCTTCGCGGAAATTGAGTCCATAGCCTGTACCTGTGCGGTAATTAATGGCAATTACGATATACCCCCTGCTGGCCAGATACTGGTTCATGGCGTAGCTATCAGAATAATAATCGAAATAATGGAAGCCCAGCAGCATTTGCCGCTGCGGGCCACCATGTAAAAAGATGAGGGCCGGGTACCTTTTGCCATGCTGGTAATGCGGCGGCAAAAACAGTTCGCCATGGCTTATAATATCGTCCTTAGCTTTAAAGGTGGCTATTGTTGGTATAACCAACTCCTTTTGAGGAAATGAGGCAGGAAATTCAGACATGGCTATTTTATGGATGGCCCCATCCGGGCCGATAACCGCGGGCCACATAGGGCTGGTGGCGCCTGATTGTAATATCCCGTATCCGCTGGATAACAGAGCTACTGAGCACTCAATGTTGTTACCACTGCTCAGTTGGACTGGCTGACCACCCATCAACCCCACACTGTAAATATGGCGGCGGTGAATGTCCCCGATATTGGTGGTGTAAATCACGGAAGACTTATCTTGTGATAATACCATTTGTTCTACCTCGCCTGCGCCGGGTGTTAGCAGTCGTGGCTTCGATCCTTTAAAAACATCCAGTGCGTAAAGATGCTGCCAGCCATCTTTTTCCCAGGGGAACACCAAATGGTTATCCTTGCCCCATAAAAGAATGTTTTCGGCAGATGGGAAAACAGGATACAAAATACTTCCAGGGCCCTCGTCGGCCTTCCAAAGCTCTTTGGCCTTCTGATGCTGCAAGTCTAAAAGCCTTATCGACCAGGGACTGCCGCTCCTTAATGCCATAAAGGGCAATATATTTTTAGCATTTGGTGTACGGACATAGGCGATCCATTGGCCATCAGGCGACCATACGGGCTGACTATCGATATCGACTGATGGATCAGGATATTGAATGGTTTTATTGGCAACATCGCAGATCCCCAAAAAAGCATGATCGCCCCTGTTACTGATAAAGGCGAGCTGCTTATCATCAGGCGACCACCGCAGGTCGATCAGTATGCCGCGCGCCGCGAAAAGCAATTCGGGCTTTGGGATACTATCCGACAACAGGATGCGCCAGGCTTTTCCGCCGGTTGTGTAAACGGCTGTATTACCCGTGTGATCGGTTTTGAAGTTGCCTCCTGCAGCCAGTTTGCGCAAGCCTGTTCCGTTTGTATTTACTATCCATACGGCTCTTGCTGTGCTTTTCTGGAGTTGGGCGGGATTTGCAGGCTCACCATCTCCATTCAGGCTGTTGCCTTCGGTAAAAATAACCGACCGGCTATCGGGCGTAAAGGAAAGGTTGGTGATATCAACCCCATTGTCGCCGCTGTTATTGGTTAATTTGTGCGGGGTAAACTCGGGCGATTCGGCTATATAAACGTTCCTGCTGCCTTTATCATTAAAAACCCAGGCAAGCATACGGCCATTTGGGGAGCTTTTTAGTTCGGTAGGAAAGGGGGCTGAAAGCAGGTTTTCGAGCGTAACCTGCGCATTAATTTTGTTGAAAACGATTAATAAAGGCAGAATGAGAATAAGTTTTTTCATGGCTATTTTTAGTTTCTATGGAATGATTTAATTACCCAAATAAAAACGCCCGCTATTTCCCTGCCTGATAAGAATTCCGGATGCTTACCCCGGATTTATAAACCCAGCCTAAAATACACAGATTTATAATCTTGATAAACTAAAAGTTAAAAATTATAATTCTATGACATGCTTTTTAAAAATAAAACGAAGTGCTATTTAATAATAATTCGTTTTAGGCAAGGTGCGTTCCGCCCGTTGCAGCGTCGACGCTAAACCTGACGGAGATATATGTGTTTCTTCCAATTATATAATACGGTTTATGCCAGGAATTTTAACTAAAACAGCCGCTAACAAAAAAGAACTGATCACAGCGCAGGGCCCGGTGACAAATAATTTTACAGCCGGATCTGCCGACCAAACGCTTAGCAATAATGCAATTCCAATAAGGAACAATGGATGAAAAATATACACAGCAAAAGAATCGCGTGATAGTTTTGTTAAAAAGGGAGATGGCCTATTCCATTTTGCTTTGGCCCAACCCACCAGCCATACAATTAGCGACAATCCTGTGATCTGCTCCCAAAAGCCATAAGAAACAGCTTCGAAATGCCAGCCGCCCATAAAGTAATTCAAAGGATCGCCTAAACTATTTTTTATGAAAAATATCAGCGGAAACACCACCGCAATCATCACCAGCGCCAGCCAGCCAAAGCGTTTGGCAGTTTTATTATCCAACTGCTCAAGCCAGTTATTTTTTCGCGCCAGCAAGCCACACGAAAACAGGGTGATATACTGCGGAAAATGGCCCAACTGAAATCCCAGGGGCTTCAATATCCAGCCAACAGGGAATATAAATCTTATCAAATAGGTTACTGCACCAAGCAGCGTAAAACTCAATAACAACCGCCAAAACCCTGGCAGGCCTACTGCAGGTAATTTAAATCCCTTAATACTTTTAAGCCAAACAAAGCTTAGCGTAAATATCAACAGGGCAGCCACAAACCAAAGTACGCCAAAATCGACCCAATCTTTAAACCGGGAAAGGAACTGAAAGTAGGTGATTTGCTCATGGTCGCCATAACGTACGGCCAGATACTTGAGGAAAGGTGACAAGAGAAAGGAATAAAATATTAATGGAATGCCCAATCTTTTCAGCCGGTCTTTCAAATACATTCCACTGCCTTTCCGGTCCAGGGAGGGCGCTATAAAATAGGCCGACATAAAGAAGAAAAGACCCATGAAAAACGCCTGGTTCAGGGCGACAAAAAGCGTCATTGGAATAAGGGCGACCTGATTGGCCGTAGGCTCCAGGTAGTACCATCCTCCTGGTGCGCCATACGTAATAAAGGTATGATGCAAAATAACAAGGATAGTTAATAGTACCTTTAAATGATCGAGGTAATAAATTTTTTGCGATGGGATAACTGCCGAAACCGGGGTAGCTGTTTGCTGTGTCATGATTGAATTTTTAATAATTCAAAACTAACACGCTTGTACTGAAACCACATTCCCGCTCGTCAACACTTATGGACCATTGGTCAAAAAATATCCTGATGACCCCCTCCCGTGAAGCGACAAAATTTATTTGATTGCTGTGAGTTCGATAGTGCCACCTTTTGTTTGTGATTTGATCATGCCAACACCAGGCGCAAACCAAATGGTAGATTCTGAACTGTTACTGCTTGACGGGGTTTTTATCAATTTACCAAATTTGGCCTTTAGCTTATTCAGTGCGTTGTTCACGGTATCCATTTGTGCCGCATTTGCACCGCCCAAAGTAGTAGAAGAGGTGGTATTATAGGTGATTTTAAAACAATTCCACGTACCGGCCGGTGTGGTAACATTTTCCTGGCCTGCCACTATCCTGTTGGTGATCTTTACGGTAGTTGTTGCCGTAGTATTTCCGTTAGCTCCCATTTGCATTTGTGTGGTAGCATCTTTTAAATGATCGCCCACTTTCATGTCTGCCGGGAATTCAGTGAAACCGCCGTCTACTTTAACATCCATCTTCACTGATTTGTCGGACTGCTGTTGAGGGATATCGAAATTCATTTCCATCATAATGGTTTTGCCATCGCATTTATATCTAACGGTATTTTGCCCACCTAAGGCCTTCCCATTTTTATCGTAGCCTTGAGAAACAACCGTTGCCGTAGTTATGCCATTGTCTGTTTTTACATCAGAAACGGTTGAAACGGATTTAAACCGTGCGTCTCCCTTATTGGTATAGAAAGTCATTTCGATGGTCTTGTTTTTTTGCATGTACAAATAATGTGTACAATCCTGGGCAAATAGTCGGGCAGCAATGAGTAAACCGGCAATAATGCATACAACTTTTTTCATAACGGAGCTTTAAATAAGTGAAATGATATCATTCAAAATCAACTACTTAATTTTAATAAAATAGTATCTCACAAAGTAAAGAAGAGTGGAAAGTTGCGCCAATAGTATAATTACCTGAATTTGGCAGTAAAACTACGCATCATTTAAATCCGGCCTAACATTTACGGTAAAACCAAATCCTACAAATAACTCAGCCACCATTGCTGATGTGTCCTTTTGTATTTGCTGAACCAGCGGCAGGGCCAATACAGGGTGACTATTACCAGCAGCCATATGATATAAACGCCAAACAGGTTTACCCCAAAATCCACAGGGCGGAACACAAATCCCCTCGGGGTAACAATATCCTTTGTTGTGTAACCTTCAATAAAGAAAAGGACAATATTAATGATCCTGAGCAGGTAAAAATGGAGCACATAATAGAAAAAAGGCACATTGCCATAAACTATTAATATCCGGGTGAACTTGTTGCTTGTTTTCTCTGTGACCGAAAGCAGCAATAAACCTGGTCCGATGGTCATGCACAGGTACATTAAGGATGGCGGGTATTTGCTTACGTTGAAGAACGAAATGATAGATAGCGCAGTGGTTTTCTGCACTGCCCATAGCGATGGGTCGCCATAGATATTGAATGCCCTTAAAAAAATAAATAACATTAAGAGGATGATCCCAGAGGTAAATAATATTTTCTTCCGTTTTGCAGGGTCAAATGAGGGCCTGTAGATCTGCCCCATCACATAGCCGCAAAGCATCACACCCGTCCAGGGCAGTATAGCATAAAGAATTAACCAGGCATGGGTTTTATCTGCCTGGTAAAAGAAGGCAAAGGCGGTAAAGAATATCTTCCATAAAAGGCCGCTTGTACCTGCGTCGGGCAGTTTTATAAAATCGAGTATATCGTGCCCGAAAAACAGCAATCCGCCTATTACAGCGATCACCGGCAAAGGCAGCCATATCAGCAGGCCGAGGATGATCATGCTTACGCCGATGACCCATATTACCTGGACGATGAGCAGGTGGTAGAGCGGATCGAGCGTAAATGCAAAAGTGATGAATATAAATTCTACAACGATGAGCCACAGGCCCCTTTTGATTAAAAAAAGGCTCAACTCTTTTTTTGTCCTTCGCCCGCCTGCCAGGTTAGCCGAAACACCGCTTAAAAAAACAAACAGCGCGGCACAGAAATGGGTTATCCACCTGGTGAAAAACAATATGGGTGTTGTGGTGGCCAGGTCGGTCGGATTGTTGCTGTGCGCATGAAAAAAGTCCCTGGTATGGTCCAGCGCCATGATGAGCATGATCAATCCACGCAAAATGTCAATGGATTCAATACGGTATTTTGTAGCGGGTATGGTTGTTGCTTGCATAATTTTAGGTCGGGAAAACCAATATAACTATATCAGGTCCCCGCTGTATTTTTTGATTTAAAATAGTTGATTTTAGCACATAAACGACGTTGTAATGGCTACTTGCTCTTAAACTTCAAGTTTTGTGATAACAAAGTATCACTGTACCGCTGGCCAATTGCTTTGCTATTACCAATTTCAATTGCAGATTATTATCCAATGCGTTAAAGATAGGAACACCATTGCCAAGTGCCACAGGGTTTACCAGCAGGTGATATTCATCAACTAAGCCGTGTTTGATAAGTGACGACACAAAACCTACACCTCCGTAAACCAGTATGCTTTTGCCATCCCGGTTTTTTAATTTATTCACTCCGTCAACAATATCGCCGTTGATTATTTCGGCGCCATGGGCTTCTGATGGTTTTAAGGTGTTGGAGAAGATGACAGGTGGTACCGCGCTTACAGTTTTGCCAAACAGGTAGTCGGGATTGCCGGGCTTGCTGCCAGCTGTCCGCCAGTAAGGTATAAAGTCGACAGCTGTTTTACGCCCAAGCAGCACATTGTCAACATCCTCAAGGTTCGCAACCGAATATTCTTTTGACTCATCATCCCAATTAATACCAAACTCATTCCCGTTTATTCCTGACACAAAACTATCAAGGGATGTCTGCATTTGTAATTTTAGCTTTCTCATATGGGTTAATTTTATTGATTAATGGTTTGTTTTGTGTTTTTTAATTGAGAACAGTTGGTTTTGATATATAAATGATGTTAGTGTGCCTACTTTGCCGGACGATAGCTGCCAAAGGAGTCCCTGAACATTTTCCAGCCCGCAGGCGTCTTCTTCCACAGTATCAGGTATTTTCCTTCATCGAATACTTTACCTTTTTCATCCATAATCTGCATTTCACCTTGCTCGGTCACATACTCCTTGCCATCGCCATAAACGGCAGTGGTAGTAAACTTTCCGTTTCGGGGGCCGTGCGGATAAGATTGTGTAAAAAACTCAATGGCCCCTTTACGGCCATAGTATGATTTTGAATTGGGTGCCATAATGATGCAATCGTCGGCATATCTATCAGCAAAAATATTGGCGTCGTTTTTAACATAGGAAGAAAAATAGATGCTGTTACTGGCGGCAATTGCTTTTTTGGCCTCCTGTAAATTTGATTTTGACTGAGCCTGAGCATGATTAACATAAAAAAAGGAAATCACTGTTAATGCAATTGCAAAGAGGAATTTGTTTGTTTTCATTTTTTGTCTTATTAATTATTAAATCGATCTTTTGGTGGAATAATAGGGGAGTTAAAAATATGGTTGTAAGTGAATTAAATCAGAAACTCCTATCAATGCTCGTTTTTATAGTACATACAGCAGAATGATTTGGTTTATTGGTATTGACGATTGTAAATCAGTCGTTCTGCTAATCGCTGTAGGTTTTTACTTTTCATTTTTTTTGCTTAATTAATTTCAAGCAAAATTATTACCCTTAAACGATCCTGAATTGTACGAAACGGACAAAATACCTTGAAAAGATAAAACGAACCATTATAATGATTCGTTTTAAGCATACCGGGCTACCACGTTATTTAGCTGCCGGATGATAGCTGCTAAAAGAATCCCTGAACATTTTCCAGCCGGCTGGGGTTTTCTTCCACAGTACCAGGTATTTCCCATCATCGGTTATTTTGCCTTTTTCATCAATAGATTGCCATTCACCCTGCTCGGTCACATATTCTTTGCCATCGCCATAAACAGCTGTAGTAATAAACTTGCCGTTTCGGGGGCCGTGCGGATAAGAATCCTTAAAAAACTCAAGAGCACCTTTACGACCATAGTATGATTTTGAATTGGGCGCCAGGATGATGCAATCGTCGGCATATCTGTCGGCAAAAATAGTGGCGTCGTTTTTTACATAAGACGAAAAATAGATGCTGTTACTTTTCGCGATGGCTTTTTCGGCTTCGGTTCGAGGTGTGTTATCGGTTTGAGCAAACCCAGGGTTGGCAGCGAGAATTAATGCTGCAACTATTGATACTAATAGAGATGATTTTTTACTTTTCATTTTGCTTTGAATTATTATTTTAAGCAAAGTTATTGCCGCCGAACGACCTATAATTGTACAAAACGGACAGGAATTTTATTATAAAAGAGGCACCCCAGGATTGAAAGCTGAAGGCGTTTTGTCTGCAAATGCTTTAAAATCACGTATAAAGTGCGACTGGTCGGCATAGCCGGACTTGTAAGCAATATCGGTGAGGAGTTCTTTGTTTTGCTCAAGATATTGGAGCCCTTGCTGAAACCTGTTGATCCGCACATATAATTTGGGGGTGATGCCCATGTGTCTTAAAAAAAGCCGCTGCATGTTGCGGGGGCTCATATTATAATCATTTGCGACGTGTTTTATGTTCCTTTCGGGATGTTTATGCAGGTCGGTGGTGATCCGTTTAAGCAGCATCAGTTTATCATTCTTCTCTGTTTCAGAAAGCCTTTTCAGCAAAAATCGTTCAACTATGGTGATCCGGTTGCTCATATCCGGCTCATTCAATAACTTTTCATGAAGTTCTTTCACACTTTTACCCATCACATCGCGCAGATCATTTATTTGGTTACTAAATTCTTCAAGCGCATAATCAAAAAAGTAGCCTGCCGCATAAGAATAAAAGCGGATGCCAAGCATCAGCGTTTTCCCGGGCGATTTGATCAGTATCGGCCCGGTCATCTGTCCCAGCAATTCCACCTGGGGGTCGGTTTGCTTTTTATTACCTATTTCAGATTGCCAGGAGGATTCGCCCAGGTTAAAGGCAAGCTCAATTTGCCCGCTGGGGTATTTTATGTCCGAAAAGTCAAAGTAATTTTCTATGCGAACTATAAAATAGCATTTTACATATTCCCTCAATTCCTTTGCCGGTTGTATTTCCTCGTATTCAAACATAATAGCTTAGGTAAAATTAACTGATGTGATTTTGATTTTCAAATCACAGGCTAAATAACGAAGCGTTAAGCGGTGTATAATATGATTCTTTTACTTCAATATACATTTTCAGCTAATTAACCAGGCGTTTTTTTGAATATTCCGACACCTGCGAAATAAAGCGCCAAAAAAATATTTAAACCAAGGCTTATCTCTGACAAGAAAAAAGACAACAGGAAAGTAATAGCATACAGGAGCAAGCCAATCTTAAATTGCCGGTTGATCCTTGCTATTTCTTTTTTATCATATTCTGAATTCAATAAACGCTCATTGATTATAGCATAACGCCATAATAGCTGGAAAACACCACTCATCACAAGAAAGAAGCCGTTGTAAAATATGATAACATCCCTTTCTCCGGCATGCCCTAAATGTTCTGCAAGTGCAGCGGTACTAAAAGGGAGCAAAGTTACCAGCATTAATAATGCTCCATTTATCAGCATAAAATTACCGTCGTTTTGATGCACAACTTTAATAACCATGTGATGATTGATCCATATAATTAAAATGGTAATAAAGCTTGTAAAAAAAGCTAAAAATGAAGGCCATTGAGCCATCAACAGCCTCCAAAGGTTAGTCTTAATTGTTATTTCCGCATGCCCGGGTACTTTTAAATTCAGGACCAATAAGGTAATCGCTACTGCAAATACACCATCACTAAAAGATTCCAGGCGGGCGGTTTCGGATTGACTCATTGAAAAATGATAATTATAGATCAGGCATTAATTTTTGTCGTCGGTAAAATTATTATACCAATGTGTACCATCGCAAAATGGTTTATTTTTTGAACCCCCGCAACGGCAAAGTGTAAAATGTTCGGGCGATGCACCAGCTAAAAATTCAGCATCCAGTTTTATGCCGCCTTTAATTCTGTAGGGACCATTTTTTGATACCGTTATAACCGGCCCGCTGGTTGCTTGCTCACTTGGGTGATGGTCATCCTCATTCACCCATTTAAAGCTCAAAGCACCTGAAGGGCATCTTTTGGTTTGTGCTTCAATCCTTTCAGGGTTCGATCCAAACTGATCTACAAACGGGGTTTTTCCAACCCTGAAAACCTCGGGCAGCTCATCAGTACAAAATCCCGAATGCTGGCAAATTCCGCGATTATCGAAAACAGTAAAATCCTTACCGGGATAATTATCAAGAACATCAGGATTTCTCCCCGGCAGTTTCTTGCTTTCAAAACCAATCCTCGCATGTGTGCCATCGCAAAATGGTTTATTTGCTGATCCTCCGCAGCGGCACAATGCCATTTG
>Ga0206890_1111_pt1 | contig 24705 bp, 22 predicted proteins | sample Alteio_BWOrgHeat_58_FD_152960 | JGI IMG/M metagenome (GOLD analysis project Ga0206890, IMG submission 152960) | Enriched cells from forest soil in Barre Woods Harvard Forest LTER site, Petersham, Massachusetts, United States - Alteio_BWOrgHeat_Nextera6 ... | reverse complement strand
GCCCGTATTTTCGGTAAGTATAGCGTTAAAAGAATATGACGAGCTGGTGGCAGGTGTAGTTTATGAAATTAACCAGGATGAATGCTTCTACGCATGGAAAGGCGCGCCCGCGTATTTAAACGGGAAAGAGATCAAAGTAAGTAACTGCCCAACCATAAGTAATAGTTTAATAGCAACCGGCTTCCCGTATTACGATTTTGAAAAGCAGCCCGAATATATTGAGCTGTTTACGTACCTGATGAAAAACTGCCACGGTTTGCGCCGTTTAGGCTCTGCGGCCGTTGACCTGGCTTATACAGCTTGCGGGCGTTTCGATGCTTATTACGAATACAATTTAAACGCCTGGGATGCTGCTGCCGGAGTTGTAATAGTAAGACAAGCCGGTGGCGATGTCGTAAACTTTAAAGGAGGCAACGAGGTATTGGATATAAGGCAACTTTTAGCTACCAACAGGAAGATGACAGGGGAGATGCTGGAGGTGATAGGGCGATATTTTGTCTGAACCGCTGATTAAGCTGATTAAATGATTTAACAGATCATAGATTTCGGCGATATTATCAGCGTAATCCAAAAATCAGCTTAATCAGCGGTTCAGACTATTATAATGCTTCAGATATCACCTCAGTAACTTCGGGCACCATGCGTTTTAGCAGGTTTTCGATACCGGCTTTTAGGGTTACCGTTGATGATGGGCAGCCGCTGCATGAACCGCGAAGCTCGACAGTTACCACACCTTCGTCAAATGATTTATAGGTAATGGCGCCGCCGTCCTGCTCAACAGCCGGGCGTACGTAGTCGTTTAGTATTTGCTGTATTTTAATTTCGGTATCGGTGCCTTCAAAGTCGGTGTTTTCAACATGTTCTTCCTCCTGTACCTTTAATTCAGCTTCAACGGCGCCTTTTACAAACTCTTTAAGTATGGGTAAAATATCGTCCCAGGTATCACCCTCAAATTTGGTTACCGTAACAAAATTACTGGCGAAGAATACGCCGTTAACAAATGAAAACTTATATAATTCTTTGGCAAAAGGCGATTTTTCGGCGCTTTCCCTTGTAGCGAAATCTACACTTCCGTTGATCAGCAATTTGTTCACAATGAACTTCATTGTGGCCGGGTTAGGTGTAGATTCAGTATATACGTTGATATTCATCTTGATCTTATTTAAAATTGAGTTAACAAATTTAGGCAGGTTTTTGATTTAATGTATGCGATTAAATTGTTATGACATTTAAATGTGCAAATGTGCGGATATGCAGATGTGCACATCGTAAATAAATGAGGATATAATTAAACAATTGACAAGCAACTGCACATCAAATTCCTGTATAATTAGATGGACTTATCTTTTTAATCTCATTCTTTACAGTATCACTTATAGATAGCGTTTCCACAAATTCAGCAATAGTTTGCGCGTTAACTTCGGTATTGGTGCGTGTAAGCTCCTTTAATGCTTCGTAAGGGTTTGGATACCCCTCGCGGCGCAGTATAGTTTGTATGGCTTCGGCAACTACCGCCCAGTTAGCCTCCAAATGCGCGTTTATTGCGGTGGTATTTAATAATAGCTTATTTAAACCTTTAACGGTCGATTTAAAGGCGATTAATGTATGCGCAACCGGTACGCCTATATTTCTTAATACGGTTGAATCAGTCAAATCGCGTTGTAATCTTGACACAGGCAGCTTAGCGGCTAAATGTTCAAATAAGGCATTAGCTATACCTAAATTACCTTCGGAGTTTTCAAAATCAATTGGGTTTACCTTATGCGGCATGGCTGACGAACCTATTTCGCCGGCTTTTATTTTCTGTTTGAAGTAGTTCATGGAAATGTAGGTCCACATATCCCTGTCCAAATCGATAATAATATTATTGATCCTTTTTAAGGCATCGCATTGCGCGGCAAAATTATCATAATGCTCTATTTGCGTAGTAAACTGCGAGCGTTTTAAACCCAATACTTCATCAACAAAACTATTGCCGAACGCTGCCCAGTCGATAGTCGGATACGCTACATTATGCGCATTAAAATTGCCCGTAGCCCCGCCAAATTTAGCCGAATAAGGCACTTGTTGCAATAAATGCAGTTGATTTTCCAACCGCTCAACAAATACTTGTATCTCTTTCCCCAAACGGGTTGGCGATGCAGCCTGGCCGTGGGTATGGGCGAGCATGGGCAATTCGGCCCACTCTGCGGCATAATGTTTTAATATGCCTAAAAGCTCGTTAAACGCCGGGTAATAAACTTCGGTTAAAGCCAGCTTAAAGGTATAGGGTATGGCGGTATTGTTAATATCCTGCGACGTTAACCCAAAGTGGATAAACTCTTTATAGGCCTGTAGATCAAGTTTGTCAAATTGTTGTTTGATAAAATACTCAACCGCCTTAACATCGTGGTTAGTTATTTTTTCTATTTGTTTAATGCTTTCGGCATCGGCCTCAGAAAAATTTCTGTAAATATCACGTAACTTTTCTGGTACAATTGAATCCAAATCCCGTAGTTGCGGAAGCGGATGTTTGTACAAGGCTATAAAATATTCCACTTCAACAAACACCCTGTATTTGATCAGTGCGTATTCCGAAAAGTAGTCGGCCAGGCTGGCAGTAGTATTTCGGTAACGGCCATCAATAGGAGAAATTGCAGATAGTGGGGTAAGCGTCATTATTTATGATTTTGCGCAAAGGTAATAATTTGAGAGCAGTTTGCAGTAAGCGGTTTGCAGTTTGCATGGTAAACGGGTAAAATAAACGGTAGCTTTTACCCTCTCTTCGCTTCGCGGTAAAGAGGCCAGGAAAAAGTTTTTATGTGACTTGATGGTGTTAAAAAAAAGTTCTTTAAAATAAATATTCAGGAAACTTTGAAATCTAAAAATGTTTCCATAGTTTTGCGTCATTAATATAATGACACAGACAGACAGAATAATAGAAGGCGGGGAGGAACTGTTTTTAAAAGCAGGGATCAAGAGCGTGACGATGGATGATATTGCCAAACATTTAGGCATGTCGAAAAAAACCATCTACCAGTTTTTTAAAGATAAAAACGAACTGGTTATAGCTTTGGTTAAGAAGAAATTGCAGGACGATGAAGACCAGATGTGTGCCATCATCAGCAAATCTGGCAATGTGATTGAGGAAATGATCAATATGATGAAATGCTCGGAAGAGATTTTTTCGCGGATAAACCCCATTGTGATACACGATATGCAAAAATATCACCCGGAGGCATGGAAGCATTTTCAAAATTTTAAAGCCGAAGTATTGGTACACACTCTGGAAGAGTTGCTGACCAAAGGAATAAAACAAGGCTATATAAGGCCTGATATTGATGTAAAGATCATCGCGAGAATGAGGGTAAGCCAGGTAGAACTGGGGTTTAATATTAACATTTTCCCGGTTGCTGAATTTAGTACCTGGAAAGTGCAATATCAATTTTTGGAGCATTTTAACTATGGTATATGTACCCTTAAAGGATATAAGTTACTAAACCAGTATAAAAACATAAATGATGAATAATTTAATACTGCTGACATAAGGTTGTCATTTAGAAAAACTTATTTTGAAGATCATGTCCAATTTAAAGAAAGTCGATAGTTATATAAAAAAATAAAATATGAAGCATAAAATACGTTTAACATTCTTACTGTTTGCAATTACCTTAAGCAGTTATGCGCAGCAGGCGCCCCCGGCAAAACGGGGCAATAATTTTACCCTTGCCGACTGTATTAACTACGCATACCAGCACCAGGATTCGGTTGTGAATGGCACTTTGGATATAAAAAGCGCTGACTATAAAATAAAGGAAACCATAGGTACAGGCTTGCCACAGGTAAATGGTACAGCGTCTTTCCAGGATTTTTTGAAACCACCGGCAACAGTAGGGCCAAATTTCTTTGTTACGCCAATCAATCTTTCGTTACCATTAATACAATTTCCATTTGGCGCTGTAAAGTATAACAATACCTACTCGTTAACAGCCAGCCAGTTATTATTCAGTGGTACATTTTTGGTGGGTTTGCAGGCGGTTAAAACATTTAAGGAGCTTTCACAACGCAGTTTGGTACGTACCAGGATTCAAACTAATGTGAGCGTGACCAAGGCCTATTACCAGGTATTGGTAAGTAACGAGCAAATAAAACTGCTTGACGCTAACATAGCCCAGTTAAAGCAGCAATTAGATCAAACTACCCAGCAAAACAAACAGGGATTTGTTGAAAAAATTGATGTTGACCGCGTTGCAGTTCAGTATAATAATTTAACCACCAACCGCGAAAATATAATACGCTCATTAGTATTAAACTATGAGATGCTTAAATTTCAAATGGGTATGCCTATTCAGCAAGAAATAACACTTACTGATAAACTGGATAATGTAAATTTAAACCTGCAGGTTGCCCTGGGTAATACCGATACCGCGGTTTATCATAACCGCATTGAATATAGCTTATTAGAAACAAATGTAAAGCTTAACCAGCTGGATGTGAAAAGTAAAAAGGCGGCATACCTGCCCACTGTTAACTTAAATGCCGGCTTTGCTGAAGTATTCCAGGAAAATCAATTTAAGTATTTATACAACCATAATTATCCTGATAGTTATATTGGTTTAAGTATCAACGTGCCCATTTTTAACGGCAACCAGCGTACCAACCAGTTAAGGCAATCAGAAATTAATGTAATGAAGGCAAAAAATGACCTGGACAATGTTAAAAATGCCCTTAGTTTAGAGGTCAGCGCTGCCAGCATCAGCTTTTACAACAGCATTCAATCACTAAATACACAAAAACGCAGCCGCGAACTTGCCCAGGAAGTTTTACATGTTTCTACTATAAAATACCAGCAGGGGGTAGGGTCGAGCATTGAAGTTACGCAGGCGCAAGCCGAATTGGAGAACGCCGATAACCAATATATACAGGCACTATACAACGCATTGATAAGCAAGGTTGACCTTGACAAAGCTTACGGACGAATTAACTAAACTAAACCACACATTGAAAATATAACGATATGAAAAAATTAGTGTACATAACAGTAATATTAGCCCTGGCGGCATGTAACAACAAGCCAAAGGACAAAGCAGCCGAATTAGTCGACCTTAAAAAACAAGAGGCCGAACTGTCTGCAAAAATTACAAAGCTGCAATCAGAAATAGGCAAAACGGATTCGGTAAAAAGCACCGATGTTAGCGCTTTTACAGTTAAGGCCACAAAATTTACCAACTACGTAAATATACAGGGCCGTATTGATGCCCAGGAAAATGTTACGGCTTATCCGCAGGCATCGGCAGTTATTACAGCTATTAATGTAAAGGTGGGCGACCATGTAAGCAAAGGCCAAACATTGGTACAGTTAGATAACAGCGTACTACGCCAAAACATTGAACAGGCGCAGGCACAAGCCTCATTGGCTCAAACGCTTTTTCAGCGCCAAAAGAATTTATGGGATCAAAAAATTGGTACCGAGGTTCAGTTTTTACAAGCACAAACTAATGTGCAAACTACCGAAAAGCAAGTGGCTTCCTTACGTCAGCAGGCTGATATGTACCGCATTGTATCGCCAATAAACGGAACAATTGACCAAATGGATTTGAAATTAGGCCAGATTGCTACACCGGGCGCAGCGGGTATCAGGGTAGTAAATGCTGATATCTTAAAAGTAAAGGCTGATGTACCGGAATCTTATTCGGGGAGTATCCACCAGGGCGATAACGTTAAAATTTTAGTGCCCGATGCTAATGACTCGGTAACGGCCAAAGTAACCTTTGCCGCAAAAGTTATTGACCCGGCTTCGCGCAGCTTTGCTATTGAAATAAAATTGCCATCAGGCAGCAAATGTCGCCCCAACATGACCGCGGTTTTGCAAATTGCTAATTACAACAACAGCAATGCTATTGTAGTGCCCGCAAAAGCTGTTCAAAAATCAGAAAACGGCGATTATGTATTCATCAATGTAAACGGTTTTGCAAAGCGTAAAATTGTTACCGAAGGCGCTACATCAAACGGGATGATAGAGATAAAATCAGGCGTGGCCGCAGGCAACGTTGTGATAACTGAAGGAGCAAGTGAACTGGAAGACGGCGATAAAGTAACTGTATTACCTGGTAACTAACCACCAATAACTGATTTTAAAATGAAAGACCAGGAAAAAGAATTTGGGCCCTCAAGTTGGGCCATTGATAACAAACGGGCGGTTTACGTATTAATATTTTTAATTACGCTGCTTGGCTATATAAGCTATTCGAGGCTGCCAAAAGAAAACTTTCCGGATATTACGATATCTAAAGTTTTTATCACAACGGTATATAACGGGCAATCGCCTCAAAATATCGAAACGCTGGTAACCAGGCAGCTCGAAAAGCAATTCAAATCGCTTAAAGGGTTAAAAAAACTAACCTCAAATACGCAGCAAAATGTTTCGGTAATAACAGCAGAATTTAACGCTAATGTTAGCATCAGGGATGCCAAGCAGGATGTTAAAGACGCGGTTGATAAAGCTAAACCCGATTTGCCTCAAAATGATAATAATTTAAAGGAATCGGATGTATCTGATATTGATGTGGCCGATCAGCCGATATTGAATATAAACGTATCAGGCGATTATGATCTTAAAAAGCTGAAAGAGTATGCGGATAACCTGAAGGATGATATTGAAGCGATGAAGGAAATATCTAAAGTAGCCGAAGTTGGCGCTTTGGAACCTAATATCCAGATCAATATGGATATTAACAAGATGACTGCAGCCCAGGTAAGCTACAATGATGTTATCCAGGCTATTGGAAATGAAAATATCATATCTACGGCAGGTACGCTGGTTGATAATGGCATACAACGTGCCATTGATATTAAAGAGGATTTTAAAAGCGCCGATGAAGTAGCGGCAATGGTGATCAGGAACCCGCAGGGAAAAGCCGTTTACTTGCGCGATATTGCAAGTATAAAAGATGGTTTCCAGGATCAAAAAAGCTATGCCCGCTTAAAAACGCCGAATGACCCCAATTTTAAAAATGTAATTACGCTTAACGTAAGTAAAAGATCAGGAGAGAACCTTATTGAGGCATCTGATAATATTTACGCGCTTATCAAACAGAAACAAGCTACTGTTTTCCCTAAGGGATTAAATATTACGGTAACCGGCGACCAGTCTGACAAAACACGGTCAACATTAAACGACCTGATTAATACCATTGTTATTGGTTTTATTTTGGTAACCATTATCCTGATGTTTTTTATGGGGAGCACCAACGCCATATTTGTGGCGCTCTCGGTACCGCTCTCGTGTTTTATAGCGTTTTTATTTATGCCGGTGATAGGCTTTACGCTCAATATGATCGTACTATTCTCGTTCCTGCTGGCTTTGGGTATCGTGGTGGATGATGCCATTGTGGTAATTGAAAATACGCACCGTATTTTTGCCAACGGCGCAGTGCCGATAACTAAAGCGGCAAAAATAGCGGCAGGTGAAGTGTTTATGCCTGTGTTTTCGGGCACTATGACCACGCTTGCACCGTTTGTGCCATTAGCGTTTTGGAATAGCCTTATCGGTCACTTTATGTTCTTCCTGCCTATAACGCTTATCATAACCTTATTAGCTTCGTTGGTAGTGGCTTATATCATGAACCCGGTTTTCGCGGTTGATTTTATGAAACCGCATTATGAAGGTGAGCATGATCATCCAAAGTTTGACCGTAAGGTTACGCGTACGGTTATCATTATGGGTTTAGCTGCGGCAGTTGGTTATATGATAAATGTTGGCGTGGGCAACTTCGTTATATTACTCATTGTACTTTACCTGTTTAACCACTTTGTTTTATTGAAGGTGATTGACAGGTTCCAGAAAAAGGCATGGCCGCGCTTTCAAACATGGTATGCAGGGTGGCTGGAAAAAGCCGTGCGTAATCCGTGGTGGATATTGTTAGGTACAGTTGTATTGTTCTTTTTCACTATTGGTTTTTCGGTAGCTACCCACCTTAAGGTAGAGCAATTCCCATCGGCCGACCCTAACTTTGTGTATGTATATGTAACCATGCCTACCGGAACCGACCAGGGATATACCAACGATGTAGTCCAAAAACTGGAAAAACGAGTTGCGCAGGTGGTTGAGCCTGATAAAGATATTGTATCATCTATCATTTCCAATGTATCGGTAAGTGTAACTGATCCATCAGACGAAGACCAGGGTACCTATTATAACAAGGGTAAAATAACTGTAGCTTTTGTTGAATATGGCAAAAGGAACGGCAAAGATACCAAGAAGATATTAGCGAATATCCGTAACTCGGTTCAGGGTGTACCGGGCGCTAAACTTGCGGTTACGCAGGAAGCTAGCGGTCCGCCGGTTCAAAAAGATATTAGTTTAGAGATGGCCGGTGATAATATTGATACACTGGTTAAAACTGCTGCGAGGCTTAAAAAGTTTATTGAACAGCAAAATATAGCAGGTATTGAAGGATTGGTTCCGGATGTGCAGGCAGATAAGCCCGAGATAATTTTTGACGTTGACCGCGAACGTGCCAACCGCGAAGGGGTATCAACCGGGCAAATAAACCAGGCTTTGTTAACTTCGGTTTATGGCTGGCATGCATCTGATTTCAGGAACACTACCGAGGATAATTATGAGATAGACGTGCGTGCGCAGGAAGACCAACGGTATGATATAGACGTTTTACGGAACTTAAAGGTCACTTATCGCGACCTTGCTACCGGTGGTTCGATAAGGCAGGTACCAATATCGGCGTTTACTGATATCAGGTACACCAATACCTATAACAATATCAAGCACAAGCAACAACGCCGTGTAATTACTTTAGGTTCGAACGTTATAAAGCCATATAATGGCGCTGATATTAACGCGCAGATAGCCCAGGTTATTAAAAACTTTAAACTACCGCCAAATACATCCATCAGGATGGGTGGGGCGCAAGACGACCAGATTGAAACCGCGACCTTCCTGGGCACGGCTTTGATGATATCATTTATGATGATATTGATCATCTTAATGGCATTATTTAATTCGGTTGGCAAAACATTGATCATCCTGAGCGAGATATTCTTTAGTATCATCGGTGTATTCCTCGGATTGAGTATTTTCCACATGACATTCTCTATTGTAATGTGCGGTGTTGGTATCATAGCGCTTGCAGGTGTGGTGGTGCGTAACGGTATATTACTGGTTGAGTTTACTGACATGCTATTGGAGCAGGGGGCTTCTATACATGATGCGGTAGTTGAGGCTGCCCGTATCCGTATGACACCAGTGCTATTAACAGCATCGGCTGCCATACTTGGCTTGTTGCCATTAGCTGTCGGCTTTAATATTGACTTTGCCGGATTATTCACATCATTTAAACCCCATATCTATTTTGGTGGCGATAACGTTGCCTTCTGGGGGCCATTATCATGGACGATGATATTTGGTTTAGGATTTGCAACCATCATTACCTTAATATTGGTGCCTTGTATGTACCTTATCCGTTATAATATAAAAGAGGGTATCAGAATAAGAAGGGAAAAAAGACGTGGACAAAAAGCGATTACAGCATAATATTGTAATTATGTAACCTAATTGATTTATAATGTGATCATAGCGCATTGTTAGGTGACATGAGGGAACATGATGTAATTATTAAGAGCCACCGGGGAAACTCAGGTGGCTCTTTTGTTGATCCTTATAATAATTAGGATTATTAAATAGAATTTTTGATAAATTTGTTAAAAAAGTCAGTAATTCTAATTCCAATGAGCGCAGTAAGTGACCAGGATATAAAAAGGGAGAAAATATTAGAAGCGTCTTATCAGCGTTTTTTGCATTATGGTTATTCAAAAACAACCATGAACGAGATAGCCGGCGATCTTTCACTGTCAAAAGCATTGCTGTATTATTATTTCCCTGATAAAAGCCAGTTATACATAGCGGTTATGCGCAAACTAACCTGTGACTATTTAAGATCACTGGAAGATAAAACAGATCAGTTTGAAGATTTAAAGGAAGCATTTGTTTTTCATATTAACGAACATCATAACTTTATTGCACGCAACTATAATTTCTTCGATTTTTTCAGGCTTAATGAGCAAAATCTGCCTGATACGATATGGGAAATAATAACTGAGGTAAAACAGGCCGAAATGAATTTTTTAGCTAATGTTATTAAAATCGAAATTAGCAAAGGCAAGCTAAAACCTATTGATAACCTTTATAAAGTTGTTGACGTGTTGCTGGATGCCCTGCATGGCGTACGGGTAGGTTCAGCATCGCATAAAAAGCTTATGTTCCCTCAAAAAGAGCATTTAGACGAAATTCATGCCAAGCGGTTGTTGTTAGCCGATATATTTATAAAAGGGTTAATGTACTAATTACCAGGTACTGTCACTTGATAGTCAAAAAGAAATCCGACTCATAACAACTAGTTATTTAATTAATACATTTGACTAATTAATTTAGTAAGTCAAATAATATAGTTCAATTATATTAGTTATTAAGGTACTTCTGAAGTTTAAGAGGTGATTGTTTTAGAGTGATTAAGCAGGCTGCTGTAAAAAGTTAGCCTGCTTTTTTTTGCGATCAGGCTAAAAAGGTTTCAATTGCCATACCACTGATCAATATTTTATGTATAGGGCAGGCATTGGCTATTTGCACTAACCTATCTTTTTGCGCGTCGGATACATCGCCGGTAAAACTTAAATACCTTTCAATAAGAATATCTTTATCTGTTTTAAATAACTGCAGGTTCACTGTAACCTGGTTAACAACCCACATTTTGCGGGTAATATACATCCTTAAAGTAATAGCTGTGCAACTGCCCAGGCTGGCTAATAGTAAGCTATAGGGGTTCATGCCGGTATCGCCGCCATCTAAGCTTTCAGGTTCATCGGTAACCACGGTATGGCCGGCGCTGGTTACAATGGTTTTGTAGGCTATAATGCCAATTTGCGCCTGGGCGCTTTCAATAAGAGTTTTATTTAGTTCCATAATAGTTTATCAGCACAATAAAGCACTTTGATTAAAAACTCGGAGTAGTATTAGTTTTCGTCTATCCAAAAAACAAATAGGCAACCAAAATAGCGGCAATAATACCGGCAAAGTCGGCAATAAGGCCGGCAGGAATGGCATACCTCGATTTTTTAATTCCAACCGAACCAAAATAAAGGGCAACAATGTAAAAAGTGGTATCAGCCGAGCCATTAAAAATACAACCTAAACGCCCTGCAAAGCTATCAGGGCCAAAGGTTTGCATAGTATTGATCATCATCGCTTTTGAACCCGACCCGCTTAGTGGTTTCATATAGGCAACCGGCATGGCATCTACGAAACGGGTATCCCAATGTAACCTGCTTACTGCCCATCTTAATCCGTCGTTAATATATCCCAATGCGCCGCAATTTCTGAATACGCTTATTGCTACCAGCATAGCTACCAAGTAGGGTATTATTTTAACTGAAACTTCAAAACCGGCCTTTGCGCCATCAATAAAGGCTTCAAAAACATTTACTTTTTTGCGTATTCCACCTAATATAAAAATTACCGGTATGGCAAATAGCATTAGGTTACTGGCAACTTTTGAAACAGTACTTATCTGTTCTTTAGTAAGATAAGCGGTAAAACACCAAACCAATATGGTTATAAAAGCAGTCAAGCCACCCAACCAAGTTATAATCACCCTATCAAATAAGTTAATTTTTTGTTTAATAGCCACAGCAAGCATACCCACGACAGTAGCCACATACGTGGCAATAATACAGGGAATAAATATATCTGCCGGATCAGCAGCGTGTAAAATAAAACGTTGTGCTATTATGGTTACGGGTAATAGTTGCAAACCGGATGTATGCAGCACCAGGAACATGATCTGTGCATTGGAGGCAGTTTCTTTATTGGGGTTTAGTTCCTGCAAACTTCCCATAGCCTTTAGCCCGAGGGGAGTTGCCGCATTATCCAGCCCCAGCAGGTTTGCCGAAAAATTCATCATCATTTGCCCGGTAGCCGGGTGGTCTTTCGGTACGTCGGGAAATAACTTGTTTAAAAACGGGCCTACTATCCGCGACAGGAAATTAATGGCCCCAGCCCGCTCTCCAATGTTCATAATGCCCAGCCATAAGGCCATATTGCCTACTAATGGAAGTGCAATATCCATTACGGACGATTTGGAAGAATCAAACATGCCATCAACCAACAATTTGAAAGCTTCGGTATCTCCCAGGAAAACTAATTTTATTAAGGCGACTACAAACGCTATTACAAAAAACAGTATCCAGATATAATTTAGCGCCATGTGTTAAAATGAAGCATGAAGTTAAATTTTTTTTGAAATAATATGGTTAAATAAAAATAAATACTGCTTATATCATTCCCGTATCTCAGTTGTAGGCTGTAACATTTTTATCGGCTACTATTTGCATATCATAATCTTTTCGCCCAGGGCTATAAGGTACAGTATCGCTTACAGTAATGTAAATATTGCACAAGTCTTTAATGGTATAAGTTTGTACATCGCCAACCGACCCTGCTTTATTGATGTATTGAGCGATGGAGTTATTAATCAGGTTGTACTGGCTTAATTCATTGGTTTCAATTTCCATAAATAACTTTTTTCCATCGGCGCGTAAATGAATATTTACAGCAGTGCCACCGGGTATAGCTAAAGTATATTCCCTGTTCTTAGTTTTATCGTTTTTTGATTTAAGGGTATAGCCTTTTGCCATTAAAAAAGTATCAGCATGAAGCAGATTGTTGTGCAGCAGGTATTTCATGTCCTCGTATGATATTAAATTAGTTTGGGCAAAACACACAATACCTGAAAAAATTAGGGCTATTGTTAAGAAGAAGATTTTCATGAGATTAAGTTTCGATGTGATTAAAATTACATAATTGTTGCTTTACATCAAGTATTGGTACTTTAAAAACTCCTAACTTCGCCTTATTGTTACATAATGTTAATTGTTATGCCTAAAATAGAACTTTCGCGCGTTAGCGGCGATTTTGGTTTCGAGGCCAGTGATGAAAACGGCCATGTAGTTAAAATGGATAGCAGCCCCGAAAGCGGCGGCCTAAATTATGGCGTTCGCCCAATGCAAATGCTGTTGATGGGGCTTGGAGGATGCTCGGCTATTGATGTTATCCACATTTTGAAAAAGCAACGCCAGGATGTAAAGGATTATAAGATGATCATCACCGGCGATAGGGAAGCAGGCAAGGAGCCTTCTTTGTGGAAAAATATTAACCTTGAATTTCATATATACGGAAACATTGACAAGGATAAAGCCGTAAAAGCTGTGGAACTATCCATAAAAAAATATTGTTCGGTTTCTGCAACTTTAGAAAAAGCAGGGGCCGAAATTAAATGGCAGGTATTTGTACATCCTGAAGGATAACTATACCGCAAGTTTAAAGGGCCATTATACCTTCTATTTAAGGATTGATTTAAGTAATCATTTATTACTACGTTACTTTCGCCATAATTTGCGGTATAAGTAATTTTATTGTTAATAAATTATTATTTTGATAGCTTTTAATATTTAGAGTTTAACTACTTTTATCACCCTGTGTATTGCCCATGATAAATAATTTTATAAACCCGTTTTATAAGTCCGTTCTTTTTTTAACCGCCGGTGTTTTGGCTGGGTTAGGTGCATTTGCTCAAACTATCGATTCGGCAAATTATGTGCAACCATTTTCAAAAACCAACGCGTTCAGAACATGGTCTGTAGGTTTAAATGCAGGGGCAACATTACCTTTTAATGAAGATTATACAAAGGCAAGTTTTCAGCCCGGATATGGGGGCTATATTAAATATCAGATATTATACACACTCGGAATACAATTTGATTTTTTAGCCGGAAAAGCTGAAGGTGATAATTCGGCAGATGGGTCGTATTCAAAATATGTAACCAAGCTTGATTACGCGGCCGATATAAGTGCTAATATTACTTTAGCCAATATAAGCTGGCGACATAAAAAAGGCGTAATACAACCGTATTTTACTGGCGGGTTTGGCTATATGGGTTATGAACCCCAACTAACTACTTCAGGACCAGTAGCTAATAGGGTTAGTTTTGCTTATAAAAGTAATGGGGGGAATGTGCAGTCTTATTACGTTCCGGTTGGTGCGGGAGTTAAAATTAATTTGTCGAGAGATGTTAGTCTTGATCTGGGTTACCAGGTTGATCTTGTAAATGCGGATAATTTTGATGGATTTGTTTACGGAACCAGGAATGATGAGTTCGCTTATATGCATATTGGTTTAGAATTTGCTTTGGGTAGCCATAAAAAACCCCAGTTGGCTACGCATAACCCCGTTGCATCCATGCGTACAGAGTACCTTACAATAGAGCAATCACTATTGCTGCAACTAAATAAGCAAAAAGCCGAGATCAATAAACTAAAAAGCGATTTAGATGCAAAAACAGAATTGATCAACGCTACAAATGCCAGTTTGATTAAATTCACTATGGATAGTGATAACGATGGGGTGCCCGATCTGTATGACAAATGCCCTAATACGCCTGCTGGTACTATTGTAGATGGTGCCGGATGCCCGCTAAACCTGAATGTTACGAATACCAAGGTTTACATAACCGAACACGACAAAAAGGTAGTTAAAGACGCAATAGATAATCTTGAATTTGATTTTGGTAAGGCAACCATACGCCCTATATCATTTGCCAGCTTAGACAGGGTTGCCCAACTATTGATGGATAAAAACCTGCATTTAAAATTAGCCGGCTATACGGATAATAAAGGCCCTGATTGGGTTAACCTTAAATTATCTAAAGACCGTGCCGAAGCTATAAGGTTTTATTTAATACATAAAGGCGCTAACGCTGCACGTATTGAAGCTACTGGCTACGGCAAAGAAAATCCTGTTGCTGATAATAACACGGCAGATGGCCGACAGCTTAACCGCAGGGTTGAGTTTAATTTATATTAATAGTGCGTTAATCTTCAAAAAAATCGACTAAAGCGCCAAAATAGGAGCTATCCCAGCCTTCGGCAATGTCATTATAATCTGCTTCTGGTATGTTGGTATGCCTTAATTCAACAGACGTTCCTTTTTTATCGGGGTGAAGTTTAATGGTTACAATAGATGGTTCCGGCTGCCCGTCAAAATACCATTGTTGCACTATTTTTTTGTTGGTTTCAAACTCCAGGTTTTTGCCAACTATACTTCCTTCCCACATAGAAAATTCAGAATTGGGTTCGGTTGACATTTCTGCTGCATCGCCGGTCCATAACTCAATAGTAATTGGGTTGGTTAAGGCCAGGTATATTTCATCCGGGGTAGCAGGTATATTGTAGTATTTTTTTAAATCTTTCACCTGCGCAATTTAATTCAATTAAAATCATTTATCAATTTTTAATAATCGGCTGGTTTTGTAAAGGTAAGTTACTCAAATCACATAAAACTTACACATTGTGTATAGTATTAAACGCATTAACTTTTTTGTTAAAATAGTTAACTATTACAAAAAGTAAAACATTACAGGAATACAGTGGTATTTGTCGCTTGGGTTAAATAATCGTCTCATTACGTACTGTTTAAGTATGATTTTGCAATAAAATTACTCCTATTATCTATCCGATTACGGGTACTATAATCCTATTGTTTAGCGTCTTTTTGTTTAATGGCATTAATCTTGTCTCGCTGGTAGTAATATTCACCTAAAAAAAGTGGATCTAAAAACTTACTACCATGAAATCAATTTTAAAGAAAACAGCTATCCTTTTTACAGGAATTTTAATGGGAGGCAGCGTATTTGCCCAGGCTCCCGATTCAAATTATGTTAAACCATTCTCCGGTGCTGATGCCTATCGCACATGGTCAATCGGAATAAACGGAGGTATATTAACTCCTTACACTATTTTTAGAGGTAAAGAAGATTTTATAAACCCCAACGCCGAGTTTGGATATGGCGGTTATATTAAAGATCAAATTTTGCCTTCTTTTGGTATCCAGGCCAACTTTTTAAGAGGTAATATTTCAGCTGATAACTCTGCATCAGGTGCTTTTGCAAGTTATAAGACAAATTTGAAATACGCCATTGATATAAGCACTGTTTATACAGTAGCCAATATTAGCTGGATGCATAAACAAGGTGTAATTCAACCTTATTTATCTGCGGGTTGGGGATTAAGCAGTTACCAACCGCAATTTACTTCAACCACAGGGCTTACTACTGTTGTTGATCACGATATAAAAAACGCCTATATACCGGTTGGCGTAGGTGTTAAAATTAATTTAACGCCTGCTATCAATTTAGACTTGGGTTACCAGGTTAGTTTTGTTGATGGTGATAATTTAGACGGCTATAACTATGGCACAACAAACGACAAATATTCATACGCACATGCCGGATTGGAATTTGCCCTGGGGCCACGTTCAAAACCACAGTTGGCAACTCATAATCCTGTAGCATCTATGCGTTCAGAATATTTAATGGACGAGCAAAGGTTGCAAATGCAACAAGAAGCTGAAAGAGCGCGTAATGAAAGGTTACGTAGAGATTTGGATGCAACCAGGAATGATTTAAGTGGAATCAGAAGTGCGCTTGATCAAATGAATGCAAATTTTGCAAAACTTACCATGGATAGCGACGGCGATGGTGTTTCTGATTTCTTTGACAAATGCCCTAACACACCGGCAGGAGTTAAAGTTGATGGCGCAGGATGCCCGCTGGTTATGAATAAACCCGATGTAAAGGTTTATGTAACAGAACAAGACAGGGCGATTGTTAAAGAAGCTATCAGGAATCTTGAATTTGATTTTGCGAAAGCAACTATACGTGATCATTCATTGCCAAGCCTGCAAAAAGTTGCTCAATTGTTAGTTGAAAAAGGTTTTAACTTAAAATTAGCAGGTTATACTGATAATGTTGGTTCGGTTGGCTATAACCTTCAATTATCAAAAGATCGTGCAGAATCAGTAAAAACTTACTTAGTAAGCCAGGGTGCAAGTGCATCAAATATACAGGCCGAAGGTTATGGAAAAGCACATCCTATTGCTACCAATAAAACAGAAAAAGGACGCCAGATCAACCGTCGCGTTGAGTTTACATTATATTAATAGCTAAAAATTAATGATAATAAAAAGGGTTGCCCAATACGGGTGACCCTTTTTTGGTATAATTCGTTAAAGGAAAAATCAAATCAAAACCCATGGTTATATTTGTTGTTACCTCAATAATAAGTAGATATGCAAAAGTTAGTATTGATACGCCATGGCGAGAGTATTTATAACCGCGAAAATCGTTTTACGGGCTGGACGGATGTTGACCTTTCGGAAGAAGGTTACCAACAGGCAAAAAGGGCGGGAGAGGTGCTGAAGAAATATGATTACAATTTTGACGCAGGTTTTACTTCGGTATTAAAGCGGTCAATTAAAATATTGCATATTGTGTTGGGAGAGTTGGATCATTTATGGATACCGGTGCAGAAATCATGGCGGTTAAATGAACGGTTTTATGGGGCTTTACAAGGTTTAAATAAAGCGGAAATTATTGCTAAATATGGTGAAGAACAAGTTCAACTTTGGCGCAGAGATCCCAATGCTTATCCGCCTCAAATCACCAAAGATGATGAACGTTATCCCGGCCATGACCTGCGTTATATTGACCTTACCGAGCGCGAACTCCCGCTAACTGAAAGAAACTATGGCAAGGGTATTACCATTTTGGAACGAAACCATTATTCCGACAATTAGAAAAAACCAGAAAGTGATCATCTGTGCGCATGGTAATAGTTTACGCGCATTGATAAAATATATTGATAACCTGACAAATGAAGAGGTGACCCAACTTGAAATACCAACTGCGGTGCCCTGGGTTTATGAGTTAGATGATGAGTTGAACAAGATAAGGCATTATTATTTGGAGTAATCGCAATATCAAATAATTCATTAATAAATTGTAAAATTTACCGGCACAAAATAATAACTACGAACAGGTTTTCTGTTAAGAATAGCGGGTTTCCATTTAGGTGACGCTTTAATTACTCTTAGAGCTTCCTTGTTCATTTCGTTGGTTACACCACGCACTATAGAGACATTGGTAATGTTGCCATTTTTTTCTATAACCATTCTTACCCATACTTTTCCGGTTACCTCTTCCTGCCCTTTAGGGAAATGGAGATTACGAGATATATATTTATAAAAAGCAGCTTCCCCCTTTGAAAATTGAGGGCATGTGTCAAAAATAAGACCTGGATCATGTACTACTACTATACCAACCTTATCTTTATCAAGCGATGTTTGGCAGCTTTGATATATATAGTCGACCTTTTGCGCATTTGAGATAAATGCTATCAAAACAAGATAGACAAGCAATAAAATATTTTTCATTGTATTACTCCATTATCACTTTCTTCAAGTAAAACGTATTAGCATCAATAACCGGCATGGTTTTACTGTCAACCACCAAACCTTTACTGTCAACTATCATCCTTTTTGTTCCGGCATCGGTAGTTATATCCATAGGCAGGGGGATACTCATGTTTTGCAGCTGAATTAAATAACGGCTATTACGCTGTTGCTTAACATGTACTTCGAGCTTGTTAACCGAACGTAAATACAGGTCAAACAAAGGTTTCAGGTCGCGGCCCGATTCCTGGCTGAAAAACTGTTCCACATCATCTGTAGTAACCAGGTTGTCATAGGTGTATTTGGGAGAAGTAACAAACTTTTTAAGTGCCGGGAAAAACGCGTCTTCGCCCATTACATAACAAATGGTATGCATAAAGAACGCGCCTTTACCATAAATATCATTATTGTAGGCGGTTTCCTCATCAATATCCTTACCAATAACAATAGGTATCTTGTTTTCGAAAGAAAGGGCACTGCGCTGGAAGCTTTTGATATACGCCTCCTCACCTTCAAATTCGCGCGTGTATAAAGCATCGCCATACGTACAGATGCCTTCATGTATCCAATAGTCGGCCCAATCTTTAGCGGTTACTTTGTTTCCCCACCATTCGTGGCCAAACTCGTGGTGCATTAAACCGTCATAATCTTCGCCGCCAACTTTGGTATAACGAAATTTATTGCCATAAGCATTCATGGTTTCATGTTCCATACCCAGGTGCGAAGTTTCAACAATACCTATCTTTTCTTTTGCCCACGGGTATTCGCCAAAGTATTTTTCCTGTTCGTGTACCGTTTTCTCCAATATCTCCAGGTGATGTGCCGCCTTAGCTTCATGTTCCTTTAATACGTAAAACTGCATGGGCACCACATGCCCGTCAACTGTTGTATAATTACGGGTAACCACGGCATAATCGCCGGCATCGAAAATAATGCTGTAGTTATTAATGGTATAATTTGTTTTCCAGTGAAAAGTGGCGGTTTTACCATGTTTGGTTACGCTCTGCAGTAATCCCGGACCGGCCACTACCAGTTCTTTCGGTACGGTAATAATCATATCAACGCCTTCGTTCGGTTCGTCCGAAGGGTGATCTTTACAGGGAAAATATAGCTTTCCGCCTGCGGCTTCGGCAGTAATGGCCATCCACGGGTGCCCGGTTGAGTCGGTTGTCCAAATAAAACCATCATCCCAGGGCGGATTGCGTGCTACATGAGGTTTGCCGCCATAAAATACCTTTACACTTGCCTTTCCGGCGGGTAATTCATTATCCAGGTTTATTTTGATCATATCATTTTTATAATCAAAATTCTGCGGCTTATTGTTGACCAATACTTTGCTTACTTTAAATGAATCCAGCAGATCGAGTAAAATCACATGTGTTGGCTGTGCCATAATAACATCTACCGTGGTATAACCATCAATAGACTTATTAGCAATATCTACATTCAGGGCAATTGTGTAATGCCTCACATCCATTATGGCCTGTTCAGGTTTTAATTTGCCCCCGTTGGTAAGGGTATGTAATTTTTGTGCATATAGCTGGCCGGCAAACAGCAATGCAATGAGTATAATGGTTTTGCGCATTTAGATATGGTTTAGTGTTTTTGTTTCTACGATTTGATCATTTTAAAATCTATAGGGATGGTGTATTGCACCCTCACCGGTTTGCCATTATGCATACCCGGTTTCCATTTCCGGAGGTTTTTAACAACTCTTATTACTTCTTTATCCTGCTCTTCTGTTAAGCCACGCAGCATTTTTACATCGTTAACGCTTCCGTCTTTTTCAATAATTAGCGACACCCAAACTTTCCCTTCTATATTTCTCATCCGATCAAAAAACACATAACGAATATGCTCCAGGCGGTTATAAAGCCGTTCGATGCCGCCTTTATATTCGGGCATTACTTCAACCGGGGTGGTGTATATTTTATCGTTGTCGGTAATTGGTGTATCGGCTTTTTGAGCATAGAGGTTGCCCGAGAAAATAGCAGTAACAAGAATAAGTAAAAACGTTTTCATGTTATAATCGTAACATAAAGTTACAGATTTTCTAACACTTACAATTACCCGGAGAAATTACAAGAATATAAACTATTTAAAAGTTATTGGAACAGTATAAAAAACGCGTACAGGACGGCCTAATAACGTACCTGGCTTCCATTTAGGTGATTGCCTTATTAACCTTATTGCTTCTTGGTCAGCATTTTCTGATAACCCCCGTTCAATTTTTATACGAGTTAAACTGCCATCTTTTTCTACAAGAAATGAAATGAACACTTTTCCAGTGGAGCCTGTACTTTTTATATTATTAGCTATGTATTTATAAAACGCACCCATACCTCCCGGGAAATCAGGCTCTATTTCAGCGCGCTGAAATATTAATGTATCCCTTCTGATATCGCGCAAAGTATCCACAACAAGTCTTTCCTTTGTTTCCTTAACATCCTTCATGTTAGCACTTTGAGCCCTTGTCGTAAAACAAAATATTGCTAAAGCAGCTATTAGTAATAGTTTTCTCATAACTCAAATATAATTAATTCTCCCTCACCATTAACCCATCCGCAAAATCGCGCAGGTATTGTTTATGGTCGTCGGGGAGGTTTATCTCGTCCAGTGCTTTAAAAGCTTTATCGGCATAGCACTGCATGGCAGTTTCGGCATATTGCCTTACATCCAGGCTATTATAGATGTCGGTTACTGCTTTTACTTTTTCGGTATTTTCAAACTTTTTATTGATCAACAGGTCGGTCAATTCCAAAGCTTTTTCGTCTTTTGCCAGTTCAAGCGCTTTGATCAACAGGTAGGTTTTTTTGTTGGATATGATATCGCCGCCTACTAGTTTGCCAAACTTCTCAGGATCGCCGTAAACATCCAATATATCATCCTGTAGCTGGAAGGCAATACCTAAATGCTCGCCGAAATCAGATAGCAGTTCGGCGTCTTTTAATTCGGCCCCGCCAATTAAAGCGCCAATTTTTAAAGCGCCGCCCAATACCACAGCTGTTTTTAAGCGGATCATATTGATATACTCATCAATTACCACATCATTACGCTGCTCAAACTCCATATCAATTTGTTGCCCCTCGCACACGCCCACCGCGGTATTGTTAAAAATATCCAATATCTGCCGTAATAGTCGGTTTTCTACCTGCATCATGAGTTTATAGCCTTCAATCAACATTACATCGCCCGATAGTATGGCTACATTCTGGTTCCAGCGCTCATGAACGGTAGTTCTGCCGCGACGCAAGGGCGCATTATCCATAATGTCATCGTGCATCAGCGTAAAGTTGTGAAATACCTCTATAGCCAAAGCCGGAGACAGCGCATCTTCAACCTTTCCGCCAAAAAGATCGCAAGCCATCAATAGCAGGGCAGGGCGCATACGTTTGCCGCCAATGGATAAGATGTATTTTATGGGCTCGTATAATTCGGCAGGGTGGGTAGGAAAGCTTAGTTTGGTAACCGCGTTACTTATAATTTGCTGTAGATCTTCTAATTTTTTCATTTTGGTTGTAAATGTTGTAAGTGTTGCAGAGGTTGTAAGTGTTGTAAATGTTAAGCTTACAACCACTTCAACTTCTACAACCCAATCAACTCTTAACTAACTCTGTACCAACGAAAAATCAATTTGCTTTTTAGTGAGATCAACGTTTTTTACCCTGATCTGTACTTCATCGCCCAGTTGATAAACCTTCTTTTTTCGCTGGCCGATTATAGCGTAATTTTTCTCGTCTAAAGTATAAAAATCATCTGTAATATCGCGCAGCCTGATCATGCCTTCGCATTTATTTTCAATGATCTCTACATACATGCCCCATTCGGTAACACCCGAAATTACGCCACTGTAAATACTGCCAACCTGGTCTTTTAAAAACTCGGCCTGTTTGTACTTTACAGATGAGCGTTCGGCATCAGCCGCTTTCTTTTCCATTTGCGAGCTATGCTGGCAAAGTTTTTCATAATGCTCGGCGTTAACCGACTGGCCACCATTTAGATAGTGAAAAAGCAGGCGGTGAACCATTACATCCGGGTAGCGGCGAATGGGAGAGGTGAAGTGGGTATAATGGTCAAACGCCAAACCGTAATGGCTGCTGCCCTTAGTGGTATAAATAGCTTTTGCCATTGACCTGATTGCCAGGTGTGTTAATACGTTTTGCTCTTTTTTACCTTCCACATCTTCCATCAAATAGTTGAGCGATTTGGCCGTTTCCTTGTCAGATTTGGTATTGATCTTATAACCAAACCGGGCAGCAAACTGTGCAAAGTTTGCCAATGATTCGGGTTTAGGCGAGTCATGCACCCGGTAAACAAACGTGTATTTATGTTTGCCCTTGCCTTTATTGCTTACAAATTCGGCAACCTTGCGGTTAGCCAGCAGCATAAAGTCTTCAATTAGCTTATGAGCATCCTTACGTTCTTTTACATAAACGCCAATTGGCTTGCCCGTTTCATCAAGCTTAAATTTAACTTCAGTAGTTTCAAAGCTGATGGCGCCGTTTTTAAATTTACGTTCGCGTAATTTATAGGCCAGCGCGTTTAGCTTTAATATCTCTTTGTCAAAATCACCAACTTTGTTTTCTATCACCTCCTGTACTTCCTCATAAGTAAAGCGCCTGTCTGAGTGGATAACGGTTTTACCATACCATTCGTTAATAATATGAGCTTCTTCATCCAGTTCAAAAACGGCGGCAAAGCAAAGCTTGTCTTCTTTCGGGCGTAATGAACATAAGCCGTTTGATAATCGTTCAGGCAGCATAGGTATTACCCTGTCAACCAGGTAAACCGACGTGCCCCGGTCAAATGCTTCCTTATCCAACGCCGAATCGGGGATGATATAATGTGAAACATCAGCAATGTGTACGCCAACTTCGTAGTTTCCGTTATCTAATATTTTGAATGATAAAGCATCATCAAAATCCTTCGCGTCAAATGGGTCAATTGTAAAAGTGATAACATCTCTAAAATCGCGCCTTTTAGCAATTTCCTGCGCAGTTATAGTATCGGATATTTCTTCAGCATCATGTTCAACTTCAGCGGGGAAGGAAAGCGGGAAGCCATACTCGGCCAGGATGGCGTTCATTTCGGTATCATTTTCACCCTGAACCCCTAAAACCTGTTTAATACGTCCTAATGGGTTTTTAGCCCCAGCCGGCCAGTCGGTAATTTCGGCAATTGCCTTGATGCCATTTTTTGCCCCGTTCAACTCGCTGATGGGGATAAAAATATCATGCATCATTTTACGGTCGTCGGGAATAAAAAAGGCAAAACGTTCGGAGAGTTTTACAATGCCTGTAAACTCCATTTTATTGCGTTGCAGTATCTCAATTACTTCGCCTTCTTTGCGCCTGCCTTTACTTATGGCATAAACATAAACCTTAACACGATCGCCGTTTAGTGCGTTGCGCAATTTACGCGGGGCAACAAAAATGTCGCTTTCTGATTCATCATCGGTAACAATAAATGCCGACCCATCATTGGTCAGGTCAACTTTGCCTTCAACAAAAGTTTTTAATTCGAGTAATTGGAATTTGCCGGGCGTAATCTCTTTTAACGTTTGTTTAAAAGCCTCTTCCTTTAAAATATCAAGTATGGTATATTTTGCTTCGGGCTCGCGGATATTCAGTTTAGCCGAAACTTGTTTATAATTTAACGGCGTGTTTCCGTTCTGTTCAAAAATATCAAGCACCATTTGAGTGAGTACATGATCTATAGTTGAACTATGTTTCTTTTTAGACATGGTAATGTATTTATGCGAAGATAAGATAAATGCGGAAGTTAGAATGGCGAATGGATAGGATTTATTCTTCCAAATTCTACTCCTTTTGAGATAATGATAGATTATCGTTATTATTGGTGTGTACCCCGCTTAGACGGAAAATAAAAATAAGGATTTTGGAAATGAATTTACTTATCTGATGGAGTAAGTTAAATAGGAAATTAAGGAACATTAAATATGCTAAAACCGATAGAGGAATCAATTTATATTCTGAATAACATAAATTACAAGATACAGGATTCAGTGATAACCATTGTGGCTAAGTGCGATGAACACAATATTGACGAAGATTCTGCTCAATCGTTGTTTTATTATATTATGGACTTAGGGCTGATATTAACCGTTTCTTACTTAGACGAATTAAATAAATTCTTTTTTAAAGCAGTTAAGATTGAAAAAGGTGAATCCTATTCAAAAGCCGTAATGAAAATATTAAAAACTTATAAAAATGTAATTGAAAAAAGATTCCCCGGTTTGAGAAATTTTCGTAATAATTACTTAGCCCATAATATGAGGATTGATAAGCAGAACTATAAAAATGTGGTTCTCGATGGTGACTTACGAACATACAAAGTCCCTCAAAATACACAC
>Ga0206890_1101_pt2 | contig 24790 bp, 16 predicted proteins | sample Alteio_BWOrgHeat_58_FD_152960 | JGI IMG/M metagenome (GOLD analysis project Ga0206890, IMG submission 152960) | Enriched cells from forest soil in Barre Woods Harvard Forest LTER site, Petersham, Massachusetts, United States - Alteio_BWOrgHeat_Nextera6 ... | reverse complement strand
CGGGTTCATCCAGATACGCATACTGAAATCATCCGTGAACCGGTTAATACTACCTACCCCTGCTACGCGCAACAAAGCATCCTGGATAAAAATGTTGGTATAATTATCAAGAAAGGTAATATTATGACTATCCTTTGGCGCGTAAATGGCCACCATCATCAGCATACTCGGATTAAGCGCACGCACCGTGAGCCCAAGCCTGCTAACCACAGCAGGTAAAAGCGGTGTAGCGATACTCACCCGGTTTTGAACATCCAATGCAGCCACGTCAATATCCGTCCCGATCTTGAACGTTACGTTCATCGACATCAGGCCGTTGTTAGTGCTGTTGCTCTGCATGTATTCCATGCCGGGTGTTCCGTTCACTTGCTCCTCAATCGGGGTGGCAACGGTTTGCTCCACAGTCTGGGCGTCGGCGCCGGTAAACTGTCCGTTCACTTGTACAATAGGCGGTGTAATATCAGGATATTGGTCTATCGGCAACAGTAAAATGCTTACCGTACCGGTAATCACCAGTACAATGGATATCACTATGGCCGTTACCGGGCGCTTTATAAAGGTATTAGCAATCATACATTAATCATCATCTAAAACGCAGAACTGTTTGTGTAAATCATTTATCGCCATTAATGCTTGCCGCCTTGCGCCGGGGCAACCTTATTGGCAGTAGTTATCTGCGAACCGTCGTGCAGTGTTTGCACACCGTCAACCACGATCTTATCCCCCTCTTTTATTCCGCTCTTTATGACTACGTTCGGCCCAACGGTTTGCCCAACCTGTACCTTCTTCTGAGCTGCCACAAGAACTGGTTTACTTACCGAATCAGATTTTGCGCTTGGTTTATTAATCACACTGTCCTTCGCCACAAATACAAAATATTCGCCCATTTGCTCCACAACGGCCTTGCTTGGCAATACCAATTGAGGGCCGGTATCCTGGTTGTGCACCCGCACCACGCAACTCATCCCAACCCTCAGATAGTTTTTTGGATTTGGAAATACCAGCCTTATCCTGATGGAACCGGTCTGCGCATCAACCGCACGGTCGATGATCGATATCTTTCCTGTGAAGGGGTACAAGGTATTATCAGGCATTAAAATGGTAAACAATGAGTCGATAGGTTGCTTGTTATTCTGTAATTGCTCAAAATGGGGCAATTGCTTTTCATTGATGATAAAATCAACCGCCATCGGGCTGTCTGTTGATATGGTGTTCAATACTGTTGAACCCGGAGTTACCACATTACCCAGCTTTACCTGGCTAAACCCTATGGTGCCATCAAAAGGAGCATAAACTACAGCATAAGCCAAATTAGTTTTGGCTGATTTTACAGCTTCCTCGGCAGATCTTACCGTATTTTTGGCATTTTGAAGTGCGATGATCGCATGGTCATAAAGTTGCTTTGCAACCGCGTTGTAACTATTCAGGTATTCATAACGGTCGGCGTCCTGTTGTGCCTGCACCAGGTTTCCCTGCTGAACCTTCAGGTTGGCCACTGCCGCATCATAATTTGATTCGTAAATACGTTTATCTATCTCATATAACTTTTGTCCTTTTGAAACATTACTGCCTTCAATAAAAAATATCCCGGTAACGGCACCCTGAACCTGTGGAAGCAATACCACCTGACTTAAAGCGGCTGTTGTTGATGGATACTTGTCGTAATACAAAACCTTTTTTGCTTTTAAGCTCATCAGGTTAACAGGTACTTCGGGGCTTGGGGGCGGTTGTTTCTTTTTACATGCGCCTAAAATAAGGCAGCTTATAAAAATTGAACTTAATAATACTCTATTCATCGGGGCGGTTTTGTTATGCGTTAGTAAGAAATATTTCCCATTGCCTTTTGCAGGTCGATCTTGCTCGACAGCAGTTGGAACAATGCGTTTAAATAATTTATTTCTGATGTTATCAAATTCGATTCGGCAGTAATTACGTTAAGGTAAGGTACAATGCCCTGCCTGTATTGCAGGTTCACCACAAAGTACACGCGCTTTGCGGTAGCTACGTTTTTCTGCAACAGCTGTAAATTATAATAATTGCCTTTGTAGTTGGCTAAGGCGGTGGTATACTCCTTATATATTTCCGATTTCAGGTCCACTTCGTCCCAGTTGAGCAATTGCTGCTGCAACCTGGCCTTCTTTACATTATTTACCCGCGAAAAGCCGGTAAAGATGGGTATGCTGATGGATAAGCCTACTAATGAAGTTGGATATGAGCTGCTAAAAAGATCAGGCAGCCTGTTATTTTGAAAATCGAGATTATAATTATAAAAGGCTGATACCGTTGGCAAAAAGGACATGCGGTAATAGTTTACCAATTGTGATTGCAGGTCCTTACTTGTCCTGATCTGCTGGAACTCGATACGCTTTTCATATTGCAGTTGCTGTGCAGTATCAATGTGAATACCGTTCACCATTTCTACGGTATCAAAATTTACATTGAATTGTTTTTCCGGCGGATAACCCATTAATTGCTTTAAAGCAGCATATTGTGGTATCACATTTTCATTTGCCTGCTTCAGCTGCGCCTTCGAGTTATTAAGGGTGATGTCGGCCTGCTCATAATCGGTTTCGTCAACAATACCACCTTTGTACTGATGATAAGCGTCGCGAAGGTTTTTGCCAAGGCGCGCCGTGTCCTCCTTCAAAACATTGATCTGCTCAAGCGTAAGCAGCACGTTATAAAATGATTTACTGACAGACGATACCAGGAATATTTTAGTGCTGTCTGTTACCTGTTGCGCCTGTTTAACATACAATGGGGCGCTTTTTGCAGCGTATAAAAGACTTGGATTAAATATCGTTTGCGAAACAGCCACACCTGGTACAAAAGTATTGGCTACCTGCCCGCGCGATGTTGTTGAACCGTCGGAATTTGTAACTGTGGCCCCATTACTTGCTGTTTGAATGTTGTGTATCAAACTGCCCGAAGCATTTACCTGTGGCAACCATCCTGCAAGTGCAATATCATTAGTAGTTTTGGTAATATTAATATTGATATTCGACTTGCTTAAAGCTGGCTGATGCTGCATGGCATAATCAATACATTGCTTCAGCGTAAAAAACTCGACAGCACCCGAGTTAGCAGAATCCCGCACAACCATGGGCAGGCTTAGGTTGATCTTACCCGTATCCTGCACAAGCGGAGGCTGTACCGTATTTTTGGGCTTAGTGTTTTGTGCATAAGACAAAGATGCACTGTAAGTTAAAACGGCAATAAGCAAAAAAAACGCGAATCATGCCTTTCCTAAAAAATATATCGGTCATTTTAAAACAGGATGATTTGTATTTCGAATAAATAGTATTTCGTTATGCAGTGTTCTCATAAGGGGTATTCCACAACTGTAAAAGACATACGTTGCAGTTAGTTTGTGTTTGCAAATTTGCTAAAACAATGCTGTAACTAAGGTAACAATATTGTTAACTTGCTTTTACAAAGTTAATTGATAAAATTTACAAGATAATTGTTACCCAAAACTGACGTATTAGTAGGTGCCGGGGAGGCTGCTTTATATGAATTACTTTAAACTATTTTACTTAAACCGGTACAGCTTTACATGAGGTGCTTATTTAATTCACAAAAACCTCATCCACAAAAACCCACGATGGTTTGCCTTTGGCCGGGTGCCATGCCGGTAGTTTTTTGATGGGTTTTGCAACAACTTTCATACAACTAAGCGGCGCAGTTTCATTCAGTTTGCATACCAATGCCTGCACAATGGCCGGGTCGCCTTTTTTCTGCGGTCCAGTGGTCAGCGTGCTGATGAGTTTCAGGTGCTGTTCGTCTTTGCCGCCCCAAACTTGTATCTCAGTTGGTAAAAATATCTGGGCATCTATCACTTTCAGGCTATTCAGGGTTAATGTTTTGGGTTTGATGGGATTATTGAAGAATAACAGGAATTGCAGGTCGGCCTGCGTGCCCAGCCATTTGTTATTGCCGGAGTTCATGCCACCCAGTTCACCATCGATCAGAGTTTTGGCGCCATCGGCGGTGTAGCGCTCATTTACTGAGGTGATCAACGTGGCACTATCAGGCTTAAAGGTATTCTTATAAAAAGAATAATTGATGATATCACTGCCATACCATCCGGCCTTATAGGCCTTGGCTTTGACCGTGGTATTATCACTTATCATTACGCCGGGCTGATATAAAGGCGATTTTAAACTATCTGGATCAGTACCATCGGTAGTATAACGGATGTCGACGCCCTTGATGGGATTGGTCATCACCAATGGTATAGGTTTGCTGAAAACAAATGCGGTATTTTTCATTTGTGGCGGCACCAGTTTCATCGGTTTACCGTTGTCCTTAAAACCCTCGATAAAAGTGATGTTTTTGTTTGCGGCCTGTAAGGACTGCATTTCTGCCGGACTCAAACCTGTGTTCCAGATCACCAGTTCCTTCAAACTTTTAAAAGATTGCAGCTTGCTTAAGGATTGAACGCTTAGCTTCGTACCCGAAAGAGAAAGCGAGCGAAGATATTTTAAGACTGACAATTGGTTAAGCGTACTCCCGGTAATATCCGTAAAATTCAGGTTCAATACCCGCAGGTTTTCGAACTGGGCTATCGTCTTCAATTCGGCATCTTTCACAGGCATTTTATGCAGGTCAAGCGAAACGATTTGCTTTTTGATCGCACTCAATCCTTCTAAAATTTTTGACGTGTAGGCACTCCGGTTAAAAATATCAACCGCCAACGCGGGTGAACCCAAAGCCAGCGGATAAATACCGCAATAATTGTTATTCAGTTTTTTTATCGTGTTTTCATCTGCTGCCGCGAAATCATATTTCTCTTCCGGTGTCTCAGATGGTTTCAGGAATGTGGAAGCGATGAGTCTTAATGAATCGCCAGCTGGCAGGTCGGTTACCTTCTTTTTGAAATCGGCATTCTCCTTTATCCACAGGTAAAGCACTTTCATCTCGGCAGCGGTCAATTGTGGCTTGCCCGCAGGCGGCATGTGTTTTTTCTCTTCCTCAGGCAAATGGATACGCTGCAATAAAAGGCTCACCACGGGCTGACCTGGAACAAATAATTTCCCGGATTTACCACCTTTTAAAACTGACTTTTCGTCGATCAGTTCCAGCCCGCCTTTCAGTTTATCCGGATTATGACAACCGATGCATTTATTTTCAAAAATTGGCTGCACCACGTCGCGAAAAACGAGGGCCTGGTCTATTGGTACCAATGGTTTTGAGTTCGACCAAACCGGTGCCAAAATAAAGTTATCGCCATGGGTAATATCTGCTCCAAAATGGCCACCTATCAGCAGAAAAAACACCAAAACAACCGAGCCCGATCTTGCTATACGTACGTCATACCAATCCTTATCGCGCAGCCAGTAAATTATTGAAGAAATAAATACGATACCCACACCAAACCATTTATGCCATTGTACGGTTCCGCTGTCGTACCCGGGCTCTCTTGCCAAAAACAGACCCATAACAGCTGTCAATGCCGAGAACAGTGCCCCGGCAAGCAGTAAGGTGATAGTAAAATCCTGATAAAACTTCTCGGCGCTGAATGCTGTTTTGAAACGGAAAAACTCCATCAGCATGGCTAATATCAGCAATACGATGGGAAAATGAAGTACTAACGGATGAAGCCGGCCTATAGGCTGCAGCCAGCGCGGGATAACCAGGTGGTCGCCAGCAAGAAGCAGAACGATGATGAAAATATTAAGAGCAAATAACAAATTACCTGCAAAACCCTTATGGCTGCTTTTGATCATGTAGCGGTTAGCAAATAATTAAACACGGGTAAATTTATATGGATACACTTTACCCGAGGCCCACTGCGCCACATACAGGTTCTCGTCGTTATCCACACAAACATCATGCGGGTTCAGGAATATCTTCTCGGCCTGGGCCATAGGCTGCAATACGCCATCCTTATACACCGGTTCCGTACCGCCGATGTTGGAAACCACCTTGTTGTTCTTATCCAATATCGTGGTAAAGCCTGAATTCGCTACTCCAAGATCGGGTGAGCGTAATACAGCAGCATATAAATAATCGCCATGAATTACCGGGCGGCACACGCATGCCCCTGGCAGTTTGATCACCTCCATCAGCTTACCATCCATACTGAAACGTTTAAAGCAATTACGGGTACGGTCTGTGATCAGTAATGTTGGGGTAGCATACCTCCGATCGATAACAATGCCGTGTGCATTGTCCAAATGCTCATCGCCTTCGCCTTTGCCTCCAAAGAAGTTTTTCAGCTTGCCATCCTTGTCATAATGGGTGATATATTGCGCACCATAGCCATCGGCAATAAAAAAGTCGCCGTTGGTATCTACAGTGGTTTCAGTCGGCACAAATTCTTCTGCCTTTTTATAAACGCCGGTTTCCAGAGGCAGGTCAATGGTCATCAGTATTTTACCATCAATGGTGGCTTTATAAACCTGGTGCTTTACGGTATCGGTGATAAAAAGAAATTCGGCGCCATTCTCATTCACCAAAGTCAAGCCATGTGCGCCGGGAAAATCATGCCCCCAGGTATCCAGCAATTTGCCTGATTTACTGTAGATGAGTACATTGTTTTTGGTCTCATTGGTCAGCAGCAATATCCGCCCTTTTTTATCCTGCACCATCTCATGGCAATCATTCACCGGGTTAATGTTCGGATCGGCTTTGCTCCATTTGTTATCCATACGGTAGCGCATGTTGCCATGCCCGTAAATGGGTCCATCGTTTTTTGCTAACATATCTTTTGCGATAAAAAAGCTTGCCGAAACAAGAGCGGTTTGCTTAATGAAATTTCTTCTTTCCATAACCATTTAAATTTAAGCTATAATATCTCTCACCACATTGCCTGCCACATCAGTCAACCTGTAGCGCCTCCCGAGGCTTTTAAATGTAAGCTTGGTATGATCAATACCTAATTGATTGAGCACCGTAGCATGAAAATCATGCACATGTACCGGGTTGTTCACAATGTTGTAACCAAAGTCGTCTGTTTCTCCATAAACTATACCGGGCTTAATGCCGCCGCCTGCCATCCAGATGCTGAAACAGCGTGGATGATGGTCACGACCATAATTATCTTTTTCTAGTTTTCCTTGACTATAGTTGGTACGACCGAATTCACCGCCCCATATCACCAACGTTTCATCCAGCAGGCCGCGTTGTTTGAGGTCGGTCACTAAAGCTGCAGACGCCTGGTCAACGTCCATGGCCTGCCCCGCCATTTCTTTGGGCAGATTGGAATGCTGATCCCAGCCCTGGTGGTACAACTGCACAAACCTTACCCCGTTCTCCGAAAGTTTTCGCGCCAGCAAACAATTGGCGGCGTAAGTGCCCGGCACCAAACACTCAGGCCCATAAAGTTTTACTATATCATCTGGTTCTTTGGATATATCCATGATTTCGGGCACTGCGGTTTGCATGCGGTAGGCCATTTCGTACTGCTGTATTTTGGTGGTGATCTCCGGATCATGAAACTCCTTACTTGAAATGTCGTTCAGCTCTGCCAACTTATCCAGCATCTTGCGGCGCTCATGCCGGTCAAGGCCTTCAGGATCATTTAAATAAAGCACGGGGTTCTCGCCGCTGCTAAACTGCACCCCCTGGTGGATAGAATCGAGGAAGCCGTTGCTCCAGAGCTTGGAGTAAACGCCCTGCCCGTTGCCTTTACCGCGTGATAACAATACTGTAAATGCAGGCAGATTTTTATTCTCGCTGCCAAGGCCATAGCTCACCCACGACCCCATACTGGGCCGGTTACCCTGTTGTGCGCCGGTCTGAAAAAAAGTAAGCGCCGGGTCGTGATTGATAGCTTCGGTGTACATGGATTTGATGATACAGATATCATCGGCTATGCTGCCTATATGCGGGAAGATATCACTTACCCAGGCCCTCGATTGCCCATATTGCTTAAAATCATGAAAAGAACCTACCAATGGGAAAGACTTTTGTAAAGCTGTCATTCCCGTCAATATTTGGCTGCCGCGAACGGATGCAGGCAGCTCCTGCCCCATCATTTCACGGAGTTTGGGTTTGTAATCGAATGATTCTAATTGCGATGGCGCACCATCCTGGAAAAGGTAGATGATCCTCTTTGCCTTTGGGGCGAAATTGGGCATGCCTGGAATAAAATCATTGGCAGTATCACCTCCTATACCCGAAAACAGATCAGGAATCAACAACGAACCCAATGCAACTCCACCTATACCCAGGCCCAGCCTCGACAAAAATTTACGCCTGCTTTGGTTCAGGCCATGTTCAAATATTTCCTTTTCCATGGCTTCAGGTTTTTGTGATCGCTTCTTCTAAGTTATAAATTGTATCCACCACTTTCATCATCGCCGCCAGGGTAATTTTGTCCACCCCGGCGGGTATAGGGTATTCGCCAACGTTTAATAGCTTAGAGGCGTTTTTTATGTCCATCGTTTTTAACTCATCTGCATAATAGGAGGTTAATATAGAAAGTTCCTTATCCGTCGGCTTGCGGCAAATAATGAGGCGAAAAGCTTTGTATATTTTATCCTTCGACTGACTATTATCCTGCAATAATTTGGCAGCCAATACCCGTGCACCTTCCAGCATCGTAGGGTCGTTTTCCATTTCGAGAGCCTGCAGCGGCGTGTTGGTTCGCATACGCTGTACCTCACATTGATCCCGGTTGCTGGCATCAAAAATGGCCATTTCAACTGGCGGAGAGGTACGCTTAATGAGGGTGTACATTCCGCGCCGATATAATAGCGGACCATGTACCTGTTTGTAGCTGGCCAACTGTCCGCGCCCGGATGTAGTGCTTTCCCACAAACCCGGGGGCTGATACGGATTAACGCTCGGACCGCCAATGGTTCGGTTGAGCAGACCGCTGCTGGCTAGGATCATATCCCTCACAAATTCGGCAGGGAGGCGCGAACGCGGGCCACGGGCCAGTAAAACATTATCAGGGTCGTTCTTTAATTTCTCGGGCGTAATCACTGCAGATTGACGATACGTTGCCGACATAACGATCTGTTTTACTAATCGCTTAACATTCCAGCCATGTGTTTTAAAATCGACAGCCAGCCAGTCTAATAATTCCGGATTGGAGGGCAGGTCGCCCTGCATACCAAAATCGCCCATTGTTTTAACGATACCTCTGCCAAAAAGCTCTCCCCAAATTTGATTGACGTAAACGCGCGCAGTAAGCGGGTTTTGGTCATCAAACAACCACTCTGCCAAACCCAGGCGGTTTTTGGGGTAATTGTTATTGAATGCCAAGATGGATTTTGGCGTGCCGGGCTGTACCTCATCGCCGTGTGAGTCATAGGCCCCACGTTTTAAGATATAAGTTTTTCTATAAACCTCGCTATCACCCATCACCGATACAATGAGCCTGCCGGTATCTTTTTTGTTGACGAACTTCAATATGCTTTTTACGTCTTCATTGCTGATTTGCATCATAGGTCGTTTGGCATAAGTTTCCGGGCCGCCAACTGTGGACTGTATCCCCGGCTCCTTTACACTATTGAAGAATGAAAAAACCTGGTAATATTCTTTCTGCGAAAAAGGGTCGAACTTATGGTCGTGGCAATGGGCACATTCCAATGATATGCCCAGCATAGCCTTCCCGAAAGTATTGGTACGGTCAGTCACATAATTTACCCGGTATTCCTCGTCGATCACACCGCCTTCTTCGGTTATTTTATGATTGCGGTTAAAGCCTGTGGCTAATAGTTGTTCTTTGGTGTGGTTCGGGATCAAATCGCCGGCCAATTGCCAGGTGATGAAATTCTTGTAGTCGAGATTTTCATTATAGGCATGGATCACCCAATCGCGCCATGGCCATTGTGTGCGGTAGTTATCATCCTGGTAGCCGTGCGAATCGGCATAGCGCGAAACATCCATCCAGTGCAGGGCCATCTTCTCGCCATATTGCGGGCAGGCCATCAGTTCATCCACCATCTTTTCGTAGGCGTTAGGGCCTTTATCTGCCAGGAAACGATCCATGGTGGCAATATCCGGAGGCAGGCCGGTGAGATCAAGGCTGATGCGCTTCAGCAAACGTTCCTTGTCAGCTTCAGGATTTGGGGTGAAGCCCTTTTGTTCCTGTTTGTGCAGTACAAAATAATCGATGGTATTTTTTGGCCAGGCCTTATCCTTTACCTCGGGCACGGGCGGCGATTTTGGTGGTACAAACGCCCAATGCTTTTCGTACCTGGCACCTTGTTTGATCCATTTTTTTATCATGTCGACCTCAAACGGGTTCAGGCGCTTCAGGTTTGATTTAACCGGGGGCATCATATCGGTTGAATCAGTAGTAGTGATCCTGCGGTAAACCTCTGAAAGACCAGGATCGCCAGGAACCAGCGCATGTGCTTGAGGGTTATCCTTTAAAGCTTTATAGGCACTTTCGGGCATATCGAGCCTGAGATCAGCCTGGCGTTTGTTGGCATCGGGGCCGTGGCATTTAAAGCATTTGTCTGAAAGGATTGGCCTGATATTGTAATTATAGCTAATGGTGTCCGGAATTTCCTCCGTAGCGACGCTATTAGTTGAGGAGTTGTGACATGCATTGAAGCTGAATATTACTCCCACAACAAAAAGCACCAAACAAAATATAGCTACACGCATCACAATAAATTTATATCAGTTAACTGTTAGGTTTACAATTAAGAATAACTAATGTATAAATTTATTAATTGATTGTGAAAATTGTGAGGAAAATTTTACAAGCTGAACCAAGATTGATAGGATTTTGGGATTAGAATACAAGGAAAATTAAAAAATAATTGCAATCCTGAATTGACAAGTGTAAATTTACAGTTTACAATAAAGAATGATCCAAAGTTTTAAGCACAAAGGCCTGCGGCTGTTGTGGGAACAGGGAAACAGCAGTAAGTTGCCTGCCGACCAAATCAGTCGAATTGAAAGAATGCTGGACATTATAGATTCGGCTCAACAAGTGCCGGAAGATTTTGGAGCTTATCAAAACTGGAATATCCATAAACTTTCGGGCGAATTGAAAGATTATTGGAGCATTAAGGTAAATAAGAATTATAGGATCATTTTTCGCTTTGATGGCCACCACGCTTATGACCTTGATTATATTGATTACCATTAATTAAAATACCATGAAAAGACAAATGAGACACATACACCCGGGTGAAATTTTAAGGGAAGAAGTAATTGCTGCCAACGAGTTGAGTGTAACAGAAGCGGCCAAAATGTTAGGTATTTCGCGACAAAGCCTTAATAATATTATTCATGAAAGATCAGATATTACACCGGAAATGTCTTTCAGGATAGCGAAGGTGTTTGGTGGTACTGCTGATATCTGGGCTAATTTACAGACTAAATTTAATTTACACCTGGCAGCAGAAAAAACAAAGGAGCTTGATTTAAAGCCATATCATTATAAGCACTCTGCATAGATTCATACTATCATTAAAAGGATTTTAAAATGAACATGTTTGATGCAGCCCATCCGGGCGAATTAATACGCGAAACGTTAGATGGTTTGCAGGAAGAAACCGGTGAAAAACTGACTGTAGAAAAAGTTGCAATTGGTTTAGGAACAACCAGAAAAACGCTCTCTGCAATAATTAATGGCAAGCAAAGCCTTAGCCCTGAGATGGCTTTACGCTTAAGCAAGGCTTTTAATACTACTGCTGAGTTTTGGCTACATGCACAGGAAAATTATGACCTGGCACAAGTGCGGAAGAAAGTCGATATAAAACAGGCTAAGATTTTTTGGCCACCGCAAGTAGCATGATAACCAAAATTTAATAAATCTCCGAACTTAAATCTTGGTTAATACTCCTATTTCTCATTCTCTTCTGTTTCCTGCCTCACTTTCTTCAAATCGATGCGGATCAATGCGAACAGGCTCATGTATACATTAGCTACAAATATCAGTGCGAAGCCGGAGATGAGATAGCCCCGCCAATCAACATAAAGCAATTGGTATTTGGTGATGATGAGCATAACGATGGTCACGTAATGACTGAAGCAATACTCACAGGTAAACAAGTAGAAAAACTTCCGCTCGGCAATGGTTTTGCCGGTATGGCAACGTTTAAGGCAATATTCTCTGGGTTCCCTGAAAACTTCTTCGTGAGTTACCGTCCAGGCGATGCAGGCTATAGGGATAGCAAGAATGAACAGCCAGGCAATTTGTATACTTAATTCCATATACTGCAAATAGTTAAATTGCTGTAAATGTTTTAAATAGCAATTAGTTCAATTACAAGCCCTATAATTGTTACCACTGCGAATGTGAAAATTTAAATATGCTATTGGGTCTTATGCATAACCATCTCCACTTTGGCCATGAATGCTTTTTGCAGGTTTGATAATAACTCCTCAAAACTAACCGGTTTGGACACAAAATAATCCATTCCGGCTTGCAAGCATTCTGATTTATCTTCTGCCATGGCACTGGCTGTCATGGCTATAATTATTGGCTGATCTTGCTTTTGACCACGAATAATGCGGGTTGCTTCCAAACCATCCAATTCGGGCATTTGAACATCCATCAGGATAACATCAAATGAATTGGTACATATCATTTCCAATACTTCCTTGCCATTGTTGACTATCACAGGTTGATAACCTATCTTGTTCAGTACCTGCTTTATTACTTTTTGGTTGATAAGATTATCTTCGGCAACCAAAATTTTCATGGGAAACTTCGTTGCAAAATCCACAGAAATGGAACTTTTCTTAATTTGTTCAGGAACGTTTAAATGCGGTTTTAGATTAGCCTTGCAAACTATGCTAAAAACAATGGAAGTCCCTACATGCTGGGTACTTTCAACATTAATTGAGCCTCCTAAAAGTTCAATCAGCTTTTCACAAATCACTAAGCCCAACCCGGTGCCGCCATATTTACGGGTTATTGATGGGTCACCCTGTGAAAAGGGCTTAAACAATCGTGATAACTTATCCCCAGAAATACCTATTCCTGTATCCCTGACTTCAAAGACAAGTTTTAAGCTGCCTGCGTTCTCCTCAAGCATCTTTACATTTACAGTTATTTGCCCCGCGTGCGTAAATTTTAAGGCGTTGCCTACCAGGTTTATTAAAACCTGCTTTAATCGAAGCTTATCAGTAATGATCTGTAGGGGAACATGCTTATCGATATGATGAGATATTTCAATTTTGCTTTTGGCCGCCTGGCGGCTAAACAGGCTTAATACTTCGGCAATACATTGCTGCAGATCAAACTCGTGAATATCAAGTTCCATTTCTCCCGATTCAATTTTTGAAAAGTCGAGGATATCGTTTATAACATTCAATAAATTTTCGCCGCTCATGCGGATCACTTCAGCATATTCACGCTGTTCGGTATCAAGTTTGGTTTCGCAGAGCAATGATGCCATTCCCAATACACCATTCATTGGTGTTCTTATTTCATGACTCATTGTAGCGAGGAAGATACTTTTTGTTTTATTGGCTCTTTCAGCCTCCATTCTTGCCCTCAATTCATGCTCCCTTTGATTCATTAATTCTTCTGACTGTGCCTGAAGTTCTTCATTCAATGCAGTTAGTTCTTCAGATTGAATTTGAAGCTCGGTTGCTTGTAAGGCTATTTCAGAAGTTCGCTCCCTTACTATTTTTTCAAGAACAATCTTTTTTAAATTAATGGCTCTTACACGATACTTGTAATACATGTATAAAATACCTATAAAACCGAATATAGCTGCAATTTTGAATCCCCAGGTCATATAAAAAGGGGGCACTATAATTATTTTGAGTTGGATCGGCTTGCTATTCCATAAACCATCATTGTTCGCAGCTTTTACCTTAAATGTGTACTCGCCCGGATTCAAATTAGTGTACGTAGCTTTGCGCTGTGTACCAACGTAGTTCCATTCAGTTTCAAATCCTTCGAGTATATAAGCGTATTGATTTAATTCGGGCGTTGTATAGCTCAATGCTGCATATTCAATTGTAAATACCGACTGTTTATAATCGAGTTTAATAGTTTTAGTTTGTGTAATTGATTGCCTGAGCGGAGACTTATCGCCTATGCTGACATTCTTATTGAATAACTGAAAACCGCTAAAGACAATTTGCGGGATATTTTTATTTAAGGGCAAATGATCTGGATCAATAATATTGAAACCGTTGAAGCCTCCGAAAATTAAACTCCCATTTTTTGCCAGCATAGTTGAACCATGGGAAAATTCGGGGTCCTGCAGACCATTTAAAGTTGAATAATGTCTGAAATTACTGGTGCCAGGCTTAAAGCTGATCAAACCATTGCCGGTACTCACCCATATCAATCCATTTTTGTCCTCCCTTATACCGCTGATCATGGAATATACGGGGCTATTGAGGGTGTGATAGGCAGAAAATCTATTTTTCTTTCTATCATACAAATTAAGCCCCCCGCCTAAGGTACCTACCCACAGGTTCTGCTTGCTATCTTCAAAAATGGATGATATTGTACTGTTAGTTAAGCCCGAATTATATGTATTAAAATGAGTGAAGGAACTATCGGCAGCATTAAATAAATTTAATCCGTCAAATGTTCCAACCCAAACTTCGCCTTTTCTATCCTGATAAATCGCTCTTATATCATCATTACTTAAACTGCGGATTGTATCATGTAAGTTGTACCTGTATCGTTTTTTTACCAACCCGTTATGAATGATATTAACACCCCCGTCGTCAATGCCGATCCACATATCGCCCTGCTTGTCCTCCATGATAGCATAAACGGACTTGCCACTCAATTCATTTGGCTTATAGCCTTTTTTATAATGCGTAAGCTTTTCCGAATTGTTGTTCAATACATCTAACCCATCGCTGTAGGTGCCTACCCACAATCTTTTCTTTGTATCTGTTAAAAGCGTTAAGATATTTTTTCCCGTTAAATTATTTTTATCGCTTGTGAATTTTTGTGTTTGTTTATCAAAATAATTTAAGCCTCCGCCGTCAGTACCAACCCATATTCCGTCATTCCATTCGGCGAAGGAGGTAATACTATTGTTATTTAACTCGCCTGGTGTGTTTGTGTGTTTATAATAATGAGTAAATGAAGCAATATTATTATCGTATTTGATAATACCGGAATCAAATGTTCCCAGCCATAATATATTTTGACTTTCAAATATGCTGCCTATTGACTTATTGCTGTTTTCGGCATTATTGTAATGCGAAAATTCGGCTGAATCTTCATTAAATAAGTCCAGGCCACTTTCGGTCCCCACCCAAAGCTTATTTGTACCCACAGAAGCGAGGGAAACAACTGCATTACTGATAATTGTTTTTTTATTGCCCGGATTGTGCGTAAAATGAGAGAAGGATCCATTTTTTGTATCAAAAAGCTCAAGGCCATTATCAGCAGTAGCAACCCAAATTTTACCGTTCTGATTTATTAGTTTCCGTACAGTGTTGCTGCTAATGCTCTTATGATCGCTATTGCTGTGAACATATCTTTTACTTTGCCCGGTAGCATAATTAAAGGAGATGAGCCCACCATCTGTTCCCAACAGCAAATCACCTTTGCTATCTTCACATATTGCCTTAATATGATGCTCAGCTATATAATCTTTATCCTTTTCATAAAAAAACTGAGTGAACTTTTTAGTCTTCCAATTCAGAAGGTTTAAACCGGAGTAAGTTCCTATCCATATATTGTTTTTGCTATCCTGGTAAACACTGGTTACATCGTCGTTTGTTAAAGTATGGATGTCGTTTTTATTGGCGTTAATGTTTGTGAACGAATTGGTATTACGATTGTATAAGCTCAATCCACCGCCACCGGTCCCTATCCATAAATTACCCTTGTTATCTTCAAAAATAGTTTCAATGTTGTTTACCTTTAAAGAGTTCTTATCATTTAAATTATGCCTGTAAACAGTAAAGGAATAGCCATCATACCTGTTTAATCCATCGTCTGTAGCGAGCCACATGAATCCCAGCCTGTCTTTTAAAATATATTTGACATTACTTTGTGAAAGGCCATCATTTAAAGTTAAAAATGAAACATGAGCTTGCTGGTATTGGCACCAGGCATTTGTTGTAAACAGAAAGCAGGTGAGCAGAAATGTAAAAATACAGCTTAAATATGATTTTAAATATCCGATAACCTTGGGGTTTAGGGGTATTAATTCATCATCCTCGCTTATCTTCATCGATGGTTTAATAGTTGTGGCCCGAAAAAATCAACCTTATTAATTAATTTAATTACAACTTAATATTTATACGGATTTAATATTGAAAGGTTATGGCTTCTATTTCACCCGTTTGCATTAATCACCTCCTTTTAAATGGTAATATTCCTAACCGCATTTAACAATCTTTAACAAAATTTAACACTATGGATTTGCTATTACTAAATCTTTAGTTATATCTTAGGGCTTCCTAATCAAGCCTTAATGAAATTCACATTACTACTCTTATTTTTTATTTGCCTAAGCACTGTTTCAGTATTTGCACAAAATAATTACGCTGTTAAAGGTATTGCAGCCGATAGCGTTGAGCACGTAAAGTTGTACAATACGTCAATATCGGTGCTAAATGCAAAAGATTCCACACTTGTTAACTTTACCCGTGCAGCAGAAGATGGCACTTTCTCTATAAAGAACCTGCACAAAGGAAAATTTATTCTGCTGGTTGCATATCCTGATTATGCCGATTATGTCGAGAACTTCAGCCTTGATTCGGCCAACCAGGTACATAATTTCGGTAATCTGAATATGAACCTTAAATCACGGATACTAAAGGAGGTCCTCATTAAAGGTACAGCGGCCCAGATAAAAATTAAAGGTGATACAACAGAATATAATGCAGCAGCCTTCAAAATTCAGCCTAATGCAAAGGTGGAGGATCTGCTTAAGCAATTCCCGGGTTTCCAGGTAGACAAGGATGGGAAGATTACCGCTCATGGCGAAACAATCACTAAAGTTCTTGTTGATGGGGAAGAGTTTTTTGGTGATGACCCTACCCTCGTAACCAAAAACCTCCGTGCGGATATGGTGGATAAAGTACAACTTTATGATAAAAAGAGCGACCAGGCGGCATTCACCGGCATTGACGATGGGCAAAAAACCAAGACACTCAACATCAAGCTAAAGGAAGATAAAAAGAATGGCTTTTTTGGCAAGGCCGAAGGCGGTATAGGTACTGATGATTATTATACCAGCGAACTTTTATTTAACAGGTTTAAGGGCAAGCAAAAACTTTCGTTCTTCGGTATTATGGGTAATGATGGAACGATAGGCCTGGGCTGGCAGGACAGCCAAAAATATGGTACATCAAACAATGTACAGTTTGGCGATGATGGTGGTATTTATATTTTTTCATCCGGAGCCGATGATCTGGACTCGTTTAATGGAACTTATAACGGGCAGGGTATCCCCACAGCCAAAACCGCCGGAGTTCACTATGATGATAAATGGGATAAGGATAATCAATCCATCAATACCAACTTTAAAATAGGTTCGCTTGCGGTTGACGGGACGAATAATACGCTATCTCAAAATGTAATACCGCTATATGGTGCAGTAAATGGCAAAACTGACCAAAGCTCTCACAATTTTATATCCAGGGAAAAGCTGGATGTCACTTACCAGATAAAGCTTGACACTATGCAAACCCTGAAATTTAGTGTGGATGGAACCAATAAGCACAGCAACACGGTGAGCCATTACGCACAAACCCAGGTGCAAAAAGAAACGGCAGACAGCCTGACTAACGAAACACGCGATATCACCAATACTGTTGACGGCAAAATATTTGATGGCAGCGTGCTTTACACCAAAAAATTCAAGAAGAAAGGCCGCACATTTTCATTAAATGTAAGTGAAGCATATAACGACAGCCAGGCCGACGGGTTCCTCAAATCAGACCTGACTACTTATACTACCGCCGGAAAAAAGGACAGCATAGTGGACCAGAAAAAAGTGAACGACATTAAAAGTTCGATATTGAATACCAATATGACCTATACTGAACCTCTGTCGAAATACTTTTCCGTAATTTTTAATTATGGAATTATAGTTAACAATAGTTCGGCCAACAGGAAATCATTCAATCAATCTGCACCGGGTGCATATAACCTGCTTGATAGTTTATACAGTAATGATTTTCAATTGAACCAGCTATCAAACCAGGAAGGAGCGGTGATCAATTACAAAAAAGGCAACACCATTTTTAATTTCGGTACCAAGGTAAGTGAGGTTAACTTTAAGCAGATAAACGAGTATACGGGCGCAATTTTCGAGCGGAACTTTATCAACTGGAACCCACAGGCACTTCTTCAGCATAAATTTTCACAATACTCAAGTTTGTATGTTAACTACTCTGGCCATACCACCCAGCCTACTGTCGACCAGATACAGCCGATCCTGGTAAATACCGACCCGCTGAACCAAACCATAGGTAACCCCTTGCTTACACCATCGTTCATCAATCGCATATATTTATATTACAACTCATACAAAGTGATCAGTGATAAATCGCTCTGGATCAATGGCGGCTACACCTTTACCAACAACCCTATCATTTCCAGCTCAGTTACTGATACCGACCGCACCAGCACAACCTATGGTAAAACCACTACCAAGTTTGTGAACGTGAACAGGGTGCCACACACGTTTAACGCAAATATCAATTATGGCCGAAAATTGCCGGGAACTGAGTTGAACATCGGCCTTAGCCTTGGCGCCAATGGAAGCAAAAGCTACAGTATGTCAAACGATGAGCTGAATGCTATCATCCTGAATACTTACAGGGTAAGCCTCAGACTGTCGAAATATGTACAAAAGAAATATGATTTCAACTTATCATTTGGCCCGACTTATACCGTGGGTGGTTCGTCCTTACTTCCTAACCTCAACAATAACGGGCACGGGTATGCAGGCGATGGCGGATTTACCGTTTATCTCCCTTTAAAGTTCCAGATCAGCTCAGATGCTGATTATCAATACAATTCAAAAACCGAGACATTTAACCAGGATTTCTCACGCTTGCTGTTGAATGCTTCAATCGCTAAGACGTTCTTTAAAGGGGATGACCTGAAGATATCCATCAAAGGGAATGATCTGCTGAATCAGAATGCTGGTTTTAACCGGTCTGTGAATGGCAACCTGACATCAGAAAATACTTATACCACTATCAGGAGATATTTTATGCTTACTGTTTCGTGGGATTTTAATAAAGTGGGCGGAGGCGCTGCTAAAAAATAACAATCATGAAATACACCTTTATTATTTGCACCTTTTTGCTTTTAAGCATCGATACATTCGGGCAGCATGCCCATTTTACTACGTCGGGCACTATTCAGTATGATAAAAACATCAATATGTTCGGCGTGATCAAAAAAGAGATTGGTAAAAATACCGACGGAATATGGGGACAGGCTTTTGAATCGTACAAAAAAAATAACCCCCAGTTTAAAACCTTGAAAAGCACCTTAACCTTTTCGAAAACCAGGTCTTTATTTAACCCCGTTATCCCTGAAACCACCATCAACAATGGTTTTTTTGGAGATAATCCTATGGCCAACCAGAACAATGTGATTTATACTGATTTTGCTACTAATACTTCCATTAGTCAAAAGAAGGTTTTTGAGGAGACTTTCCTGGTGAAAGACAGTACACGCAAGATCAGATGGAAGATCACTGATGAAACGCGTGAGATAGCCGGCTACACCTGCCGCCGGGCCAATGCCATTATGATGGACTCGATATACGTGGTGGCATTTTACACTACGGAGATCCCTATTTCTGGAGGACCGGAGTCATTTTCTGGGCTGCCAGGCATGATATTGGGTGTAGCTCTGCCCCACGACAATGTAACCTGGTTTGCCACCAAGGTAACTGATATGACGCCGCCTGAAAATGCCTTAAATCCACCCAAAAAAGGAAAGGCCACTGATAACAAAGGACTGAATGCCACGCTTAAATCCGTGATGAAGGATTGGGGTGATTATGGGCAATCCTATCTGAAAGCGTTCCTGCTTTAAGGTTATATTAAAACCCTAATTTATTCTTCAAAAACTTCTCTGGTTAGGGAAGTTTTTTTGTTTCTGTTGGATTTGTGATGAAAATTTCATTACGTCACGTATTTGCGGCAGGTAGTCAAGTATTTAGGTCACATCATATAAAGTCAAAAATAGCAGTAGTTATAAAATTTAAATTTGAAATCAAATCCCTGGTCTACAATTAATTATTGCGTTACAATAATCATTATTAATTAATCCAGAGAAACATGAAAAGCATTAAAATCTCCCTGTTATTCGTAGCCGTAAGCGCTATGATTTTCCCATCTTGCTCAAAGAAGAGCACCGTAAAACCTATCATTCCGCCGGCAGTATTAACGGTAAGTACATTGGCGGGCAGCACCACCGTGGGTCACCAGGACGGCGTTGGCATAGCTGCCGGCTTCAATAACGCTTCATCAGTAGCTATTGGCAACGATGGCGCCTTGTATGTTGGCGACTGGGCAAACAACCTGATACGTAAAATTAACATAAGCACAGCGGCGGTTACCACATTTGCGGGAACCGGGGCCGTCGGTCACTTGGATGGAGCCGCGGCTTCTGCGGTATTTAACGGTACGGCCAATATTGTATTTGATAAATCAGGTAACCTATTTGTTGCTGACGAAGAGAACAACATGATCCGCGAAATAACCACAGGCGGAAACGTAGTCACCATAGCCGGCAGTGGCGCAATGGGTGCAGCAGATGGGATCGGGGCCGCGGCTTCCTTTAATCATCCAGAAGGCATGGTGATTGATGCCAACGGCAATATGTATGTGGCTGATAATAACAATACGATACGCAAAATAGACCTGGCCACTAAACAGGTAACTACCTATGCAGGTACCGGGGTACGGGGCTTTACTAACGGCCCCGTTGCCAGCGCAACCTTCAGCAGCCCATACGGTTTAGCAATGGATGCCAACGGCGATATCTATGTGGGAGACATCGTGAATAATTGTATACGCAAGATCACTATATCTACCGGCACCGTAAGCACTTTTGCAGGTACAGGAACGCAAGGATTGTTCAATGGCCCGGCATCAAGCGCAACATTCTATTTCCCTTGCGGAGTAGCCTTTGATTCAAAAGGCAATTTATTTGTAGCCGAACTTAAGAACAACACGATACGCAAAATAGCAACCGATGGCACCGTAAGTACTTATGCCGGAACCGGCCAGAAAGGCTCAACTGACGGGCCAGCAACAACAGCTACTTTTTCGCAGCCGATCGGCCTGGTTATAGATGGGAGCGGCAACGTATTCGTAGCGGATGAGTATAATAGTGAGATCAGGGAGATAAGTTTAAAACAACCATAAGAAACTTGTAGGGTGAAGCGTATCAATCAACCTCATTGCTACAGGCAGTGAATTTAATTGCCCCTTATATCCATATCATAATTAAATAAAATACCCTTATTAAGGGTATTTTTAATTTTAATAGATAACATTTTAATAGGCTATAAAATTAAACCATCGAAGGCTCAACAAGTCTTATCATCGCTATCAGGTAATTATGAGAAGGTCAATAACAATTTTCATCTTCCTCTTAACTTTTGGTTCTGCCCGGCAGCTATTGGCGCAACAGGTTATTTATGCAGGTATACCGCGGGAAAACTTCAATTACTACGCCTCATCTCAACATAACTCCAACTGGTGCTGGGCCGCATCGCTGCAAATGATATTTAATTATTACGGCATCAATATTTCGCAGGAACAAATAGTGGCGCGCAGCTATGGGATTGACCCTAACGGCGAACTGCCGAACTGGACAGGCAACTTTGAGGTGATCACCGGAAATTTGAATAATTGGAGCGTTGATAATAACGGCAGGCAATATGCTGTGCGCGCAACCTTCAACATGGGGGCTCCAACGCCTGCATATTTAATACAGCAGCTATGGTTGCATAGACCGGTTTTGATCGGTTATCAGTCGGGCCCGAACACTGCTCATGCCGTGGTGATCACCGCTTGCAGTTACATCGAAAGTGATGAGGGGCCAATTATTCAAACCTTAATAGTAAGGGATCCCTGGCCCAGTGAGGTTAATGTAGCCAATGAGGGACGGGTGGTGTACCGCGGCTTTGAAATAGCCAACTCGATACAAGCGCATTGGTATATTGTGATACAGTAAGAATCGATTTATTTTATCCTGTTTAGGTTTGTATCAACATGAACAGGGTATGAATTTTCTTATTACCTGCCACATCATAAATTTGTAACAATATTACACCAATTCAGTCTATGATTAGCATGGAAGAGCAAACACAAGGAAAAAAGCTATTACTACGTATCCTGTTTACAGCATTGCTCACAGGTTCTATTGATGCCTTATTTGTTGTGCTCCCTGGTTGTCAGGCTTCGGCAGCTGCGGTATTCAGATGTATCGCCAGCGGGGTTTTTGACACTAAGGCGTTTACCGGCGGAAAGGAAATGGTGTACTATGGGGTGCTTTTCCATTACTATTTTGCATTAGCCTGGACAGTTGCCTTTTTACTGTTCTACCCGGCACTTTTTAAAATCACCAAAATAAGGGCTGTTTTGATCTTGCTGACGGGTATGGTTATATGGCTGGTAATGAATTTTATTATCGTACCACTAAGCCATATTCCGACATGCGAAAAGGGGGGTATTTTACGCATCGTCAAAAATTTGGGAGTCTTAATATTAGCTTATGGACTGCCTTTTACTATCATTGCCGACAGGTATGGCAAAACCAACAAGGCTAAACCCCTTGAAATGCGCTAAAACTCACCATAGAAATATACTTTCTGGTTGGATAATTTTACACAATTTACCTTTTAAGGCTTTGTAAATCTTATTTCGTCCCAACTGGTAAAGGCGGAGGCACTCCGTTCACCGCAAAATGATAAATACCTGAACCAACCTTTAGCCCAACATATCCATTTTCAATCTTGCCAATAGTAACACCTCCCGATGAGGCTAATGGTTTACCTTCTTCACTTATATCATCAGCCTGTGTGGCTGGTAAAAAAATATCGGCTTTGGTATTTGCAGGTATCTCGATGTTGTAATAAGTTTTGCCATCCTTAACTTCCCATCCGGAGCTTAGGTTGCCATAATAGGTTTGCAGGTTGGCGGTTGCATTAGTGAAACCACCTCCGGGATGTGGCATAATGCGAATATGCTTGTAACCCACACCATCATCATAAGTATCCATACCGGCCATTACCCGATACATCCAGTCGCCGATGGCGCCGTAGGAGTAATGGTTAAAGGAGTTCATGCTGGCAGCCTCGAAGCTTTTATCTGGCCTGATGCCGTCCCAGCGTTCCCATATGGTGGTGGCGCCCATCTTTACAGGGTACAACCATGATGGATAAGTATCCTGTAGTAGTAAACGGTAAGCCATATTGGTTTGACCGAAACGGGTCAGTACATGGCACAGGTATGGTGTGCCCAGGAAGCCTGTCGTCAGGTGGTCGCCATAGGCATGGATGTTATCAACTAATCTTCTTACTGCCTGGTCACGCAGTTCAGCAGGCAACATATCAAAATTTAGTGCCAGGGTATAAGCAGTTTGTGTGCCCGATACCAGACGACCGTTCGGTGTTACATACTCCTTAAAAAAGGCGTCCTTTATACGTTTCAATAATGCGGTATAGTAAGTTACATCGTCCTGTTTGTTCAGCGCGTTTGCCGCGTTGATCAGTAATTGGGTGGAGTATGCGTAAAAGCACTGGGCAATAAAGTATTTATCAGTAATGGCCGATGAGCCGTCTGTATCATCATCAACACTATAAAACAGCCAGTCGCCAAAGCTGTTGCCGGTTTGCCAAAGGTCGTTCCTGGCCTGGTGCTGCATATAATCAACCCAACCCTTCATGCTGCTGTATTGATTCAGCAATATCTGTTTATCGCCATAGGCCAGGTACATGTTCCATGGAATAACGGTTGCTACATCGGCCCAACCAGTACTTCCCTGCGTATAGCCCAGGCAATTCGGGATCACCCAGGGCACCAGCCCGGCAGCCGACTGATCGGCAGCAACGTCCTTCAGCCACTTGGCAAAAAAGTCGTTCACATTCATATTGAAAGTAGCAGTGCGCGAGAATACCTGTGCGTCTCCCGTCCATCCCAGTCTTTCATCACGTTGCGGGCAATCGGTAGGCACATCCAGGAAATTCCCCTTTTGTCCCCATTGTATATTATGCTGAAGTTGATTGATCAGCGGATTTGAAGTAGTGAATGTCCCGGTAGGCTTCATGTCTGAGTACAGGGCTACTGCTGTAACATCTTCGGGTTTAATGATATCCCCAGGGTAACCCTCAATCCTGATAAACTGGAAGCCGTGAAAAGTAAAGTGCGGTTCGAATGTTTCCTCGCCATCGCCTTTTAAAATATAAGTATCCTGTGCCTTTGCAGCGCGAAGATTCTCGGTATAAAAATTGCCTGCCTTGTCCAAAACCTCGGCATGTGATACCGTGATCTTATCGCCTGCCTTGCCTCTTACCTTTAATATTACCCAGCCAACCAGGTTCTGTCCAAAATCAATTACCTGCTCATTTTTGGGGGTTTTGAAGATGCGCTGCGGTTTAAAGGTCTCATGCTTTTTTATCATTTCGTTGTACGTAGCAATGAGTATATTTTTAGGATAGTCCCTTACCTGCACACTACTCCATTGCGAATCGTTGAAGCCTGGAGTCGTCCATCCTATTTGCTCCTTGTTATGATCGATGGTTTCACCGTTATAAATTTCACTGTAAATTACCCCGCCTGTGGATGACTTCCAGCTCTCATCAGAAGTGATTACTCCAGTAGTGCCATCCTCATAAGTGATATTCAACTGAAACAACAATGAGATATCCTTTCCATATACATTCTTGTGGTCGCTAAA
>Ga0206890_1110_pt1 | contig 24794 bp, 26 predicted proteins | sample Alteio_BWOrgHeat_58_FD_152960 | JGI IMG/M metagenome (GOLD analysis project Ga0206890, IMG submission 152960) | Enriched cells from forest soil in Barre Woods Harvard Forest LTER site, Petersham, Massachusetts, United States - Alteio_BWOrgHeat_Nextera6 ... | reverse complement strand
TTGATCATTACAAAATCGATCTTGTCGCGTATAGTATTTTTCTCTCACGGGTTTTTGACCGCTTTTATAACAGCACAGATTTTAGAAAAGCTGTCTGCTTATATGACATATTAAAATATAAATCGTCTTGATTATTTTTCGGTTAGTCCGGATATTCCATCCTAAAGTCAAAAATTGATGGATTATAATCCTCTATATCTTTTTTCCCAATTTATTACCGAATTTGACACCCGTCCCTATAAAATAAGGTATTATGACCGCTCATCAATCAGCCTTTCCTCAAACCATCAGCAAATCAATTCGCCTGAATGCGCTACCAAATGCCGTATGGGCCGCGCTTACCCAACCTGAACTGATGAAAAGATGGATGTCAGATTCGGAAATTGATATAGTTACGACCTGGGAGGTTGGCAGCCCGATCATTATAAACGCACAAGAGGTATCTTATAAAACCGCTTTTAGTAATATTGGTGTGGTTTTGCAGTTTGTGAAAGGCCGTGTTTTGGAGTACAGTCATTTAAGTTCCTTGTCGCGACTGCCTGATCAAGCCGAAAACTATACGCTCATCAGGTTTAATTTACAGCAGGAGGAGAACCACACCCTGCTTGAACTGAATTTGAGCAATTTTCCGACCGAATCTCATTACAAACACATTGATTTTTACTGGACCGTTACCCTTGAAGTACTAAAGCGATTTGTGGAAGCAGGGCATTGAATCCAATATTCAAAGTTAATTCTACATATAAAGATACGGAGATGGTTTGAGTAATATGGTGACAAAGATATGTTTTCGTCTCAGCAGGGTCTCCGAAGGGACCCTGCGTCATATGGCATTTTGTATTCATTAACCTCTCCCTTGGTTTAACTTTCCCAGGGTCTCTGTCGGAGACCCTGGAAGGACAAAAAAGTTGCGGAGGTGGTTTGAGGAATCTGGTGGCAGAAGTATGCCACTACATTCAAACGAAAATTTTTTAACTATTGATACCGTTCCAAAGTGCTCCGGGTGTTCCAAATGTTCCACATCCTAAATGGAACACTTTTTAATTTATTGATTACCAGTTACATACTTTTTGGCTATTTCATCGTAGCTTTTCATATACTGATTGGCCTTGCCATCGCGGTCAAAAATCCCTTCCCAGGTGCTTAGCGGCTCCCAGATGAAGGTGCCTACGGCTTTTCCGTTAGGCACGGTGAAGGCGATATCGTTCACTTCGCGCTTCAGTTGTGAATATTCGGCTACCATTACCTGCTGCGGGTAACGTTTGGCCAGATCGGCCATGTTGTTTTTCAAATCATCAAGTGTTCCGTGCCATTTTGGATAATACGATAAGCCGATCACATCAAAAGGAACATTACGCGCCTTCATTTGATCAAGAAAGAAACGCGCCTCGGCATTTTGTCCGCCCAAAGCAATATGCAGCATAATGGTTGTTGACGGACTCACTTCTTTCACCCCGCTTACCCCGGCGTAGATCAATTGGGCCAGGCTATCAAGATTACCGATAGCTCCTTCAGACCATACCATCCCGTGGTTGATTTCGTTGCCTACCTGTACCATATCGGGTGTAGTACCCTGGTCCTTCAATTGCTGCATTACGTTTACGGTATAATCATGCAGGGATTTTTTGAGGTCGGTAAAGTTTTCGCCAACCCAGGCTGCAGGTTTATTTTGCTGCTGCGGATCGGCCCAGTAATCACTGTAATGGAAATCGAGCAGAAACTTCATGCCCGCAGCTTTGATACGTTTTGCCATAGCCTTGGTGTGCTCCAAATCGCAAAAACCTTTATTGGGCGAATATCCTTTTGGGTTTGCAGGGGCATTGAATATGCGCAGGCGAATGTAATTAAACCCATGCGCTTTCATGATCTGGATGGCATCGCCGGGAGCACCGTTGTCAGAGAACTTCATTCCGCGGTTTTCCAGTTCGGGCAGAAAAGAGATATCAGCACCAAGAATTTTATCGGTCACTTTTTTAGGCGTGTATTTGGCGGTAGTTACCGGGTGCGGCCTTCCCGGCTGCACGGTATGTATCTCGGTTGAGCCGGGCCAAAGGCTATCAACTTTTGCTGTAAGTTTGATATGCCCGGTTGTTTTGCCTGCTATCAATGTTACCCATAGCAAGCCATTCCTGAATTGCGCATGCGCAACGGTATCTGCAATTTGTGCACCTGCATCTGTCTTGTTTTCATCTTTAATGCTCACAAAGTGGGCGTCACCTTGTAAAGAAAATCTCACCGGGTTAGCGGCATCGGTCATCTGTGAACCTACGCCATCTATCACCATAACTTTTATAGAGACCTCATCCTTGCCATTAGCCAGCATGGTGGTTTTGTAAGGCGTTACCTGCACCTCGAATGCTTTACCGGCCACCACGCGCCTGCGGCCCTGCGCATTTGCTGATGGAACAATGAGAATTAATAATAATACCGCAAAAAGGCAGCTTATCAAGGTATGAATATGTTTTAACATGGTTTTTGAAATTGGTAATTTAAAGGTAGAATTAAATTGTATGATTGACAATTATTATGACTGAAGAATTGAATTATCGCCAATATTTTACACAAGCCGAAGCCACTTAGGCAGGTTTGCGCCAATATTTCACCATCCACCATACCACCTCTGCAGAAAGCAAGGTGCAAATAGCAAAAATAGCGGGTTTTGCGCCGCCCTCCTTTGATAACAAGGCACCCGATAATGCCACGATATACACGCCTACGGGCAATAGCGTCATCAGGCTAAGCCCAAAAATATTCAGGCGCACTTTGAAGGGTCGATGAGTATTAGGCTCCTTTATACGTAAGGCAATCAGGGCGATATATTCGAGGAATAAACCCGCGCCATACACGATAACGTCAATAATGATCAGCTCCTCAAACTTCCAAAGCACCATCAAACTTACCACCAGCGCACAGGTAATGATGGAAATGTAAGGTGTACCAAACCGGCTGTGCGATTTGTTAAACCATTGGGGCAACAGGTTATCGTCGGCCATCACTTTCGGCACTCGCGATACTGATAGCAATACCGCTGCGAATATGCCCAGGTAAGCCGCCATGCCCCCAATAGCAATAATTATCCCCAGCCATCTCCCGGCAATCAGTTCACCCAGTGCCGGGAAACCGTCGTTGGTTAATTTGGTGAAATCAATATGTGATTGCTGTGCCACCAGGATACTGAAAAAATAAACAACAAGCACCAATACAAAGGCGGTGAATATCGATATTAGATAAGTACGCACAGGATTCTCAACCTCTTCGGCATAGGTGGTCACGTTATCCCATCCCAGGCAGTTCCACATCACCACATACATGGCCATCCCCATTGAGGAGAACGAAATGCCTTTAAGCGAAGGCGAGGGCAACGATATTGGCCCGGTATGATGATAAAAAAATACCCCAATAAGTATAATTAACGGGACAAGCACAATAACACTAAGGAACAGCGAAACCCTACCCACAGGCAGTATCCCCAATATATTCAGGCCCGCCATCGACCAGATAATAAACAGGCAAATGGGTATTTTATACTGCATAATATCGGGGAAGAAATATGCGCCGTAACTCACAATAAACACGGGATAAATGGCCAGATCTACAAAGGTATACAGCCATGTCCACCAACCCTCAAAAAAGCCCCAGCGCATGCCAAGCGCATGCTTTACCCAGCGGTAATAACCACCCTCCACCGGCATCATACTATTTAACTCAAGTACCACGAAAATAGCGGGTACATCCCATAGAAGGGGCGTGAGCAGCAGGATAAGGTAAACACCGTGTTCGCCCGCATGGCCCAGGAGGGGTTCGAGACCGTAGGATCCGCCGGAGACCGTGAAAAATATGACGGCTATGAGCGGCAGTAAGCGTAATTTCTTCGCAGATGTTGATATGGACATGCTGCTGATAAAAATATTGTTTTTGATCTAATATTGGCGACTTTAAAAATCAAGTAGATTATATTTGGATAAAATCATCCTGCGGCAGGCAATAAAATTAAACTCATGAAATATCTTAGGTCCATAACTCTTGGCTTTCTTTTAATGGCATCCCTATCGGCTTATGCCAAAATTGAAATTTATATCAATCAGGTTGGGTTTGACAGTCGCGGACCAAAAATTGCAGTGATTGGCACGGATGCGGCCCTGCCTGCAAACACTACGTTTTCGCTGATCAATGTATCAAATAATAAATCCGCATTTTCAGCCCCCGTAGGTACATCGCAAAAAATTGATGAATGGGCCCCCGGCAGGTTTTTTTACCAGGCTGACTTTTCAACTTTTAATAAGGATGGTAAATACAAGCTAACTATCACCATTGGCGATGAGAAGTATACTTCAGATGTCTTTACCATTGAGGATGATGCCCTGGCAAAACTCACCTTATCGTCCATTATTCATTATTACAATAAGCAGCGGGCCAATACGCCTCAGGAATTGGAGGCCGACAGCCATATCACCTTATTCGGCAGTACAAAAACAGTAAACCTGCAAGGTGGTTGGTGCGATGCATCAGGCGATATCAGTAAATATTTCTCCCACCTGGCTTATGCCAATTTTATGTCGCCGCAGCAAATACCGTTGGTCACCTGGTCGATGGAAAGTGCAGATGAGGCTATTCCCGGTTTGCTTACTAAATGGGGACTAAAGGATTCATTGGAAAATGAGGCGGTTTATGGTGCTGATTTCATCATGCGTTCGCTTTCGCCTGAAGGCTATTTTTATGAGACCATCTTCAGCTATTTCAGCAAAAACCCCAATGACCGCCGGGTAGTAGGCTTGCGAGCCAACAGTGTTACTACTGACCAATACCAGGCCGCTTTCCGCGAAGGTGGAGGTATGGCGATAGCGGCACTCGCACGTATTTCACGCTGGAAAAAGAACGGTGATTTTACCTCACAACAATATCTTGATGCAGCGAAACGCGCCTTTGCTCACCTGTTGATCAACAACACCAAATATGATGACGATGGCAAGGAAAATATCATTGATGATTACTGCGCGCTGGTGGCCGCAACTGAACTGTGGATCAGCACTAATGAGCCACTTTACCGGGACGAAGCACGCAAACGTGCTGAGAATTTGACAAAGCGTATGTCGCCGCAAGGCTATTTTATTTCGGATGATGGCAATCGTCCTTACTGGCATGCATCGGATGCTGGTATGCCCATTGTAGCACTATCCCGTTATCTCGATAAGGAAACCGAACTATCATACAGGAATAAAGCACTTCATACTATCAAAAAAGCGCTTGATTATAATTTGGAGGTTACCCATAATGTAAGCAACCCGTTTGGCTATGCGCGACAAAGCTTTTTGTATAAAGGAGTTTTGAAAGATGGCTTCTTTATTCCACATGATAACGAAACCGGCTGGTGGTGGCAGGGCGAGGATGCTCGGCTCGGTTCATTGGCTACAGCGGCTATTATAGGCGGCCGCCTGGTTTACCCCTCACCAAACGGTTGGGGCGTAAAAAAGCCACTCGCCACTTACGCCTCACAACAATTATCCTGGATATTGGGGTGCAACCCCTACTCTATGTGTTTTATGTACGGCTATGGCCGCAACAATGTGCCTTATATGCATTCCATGTTCGGGCATGGTTCTGAACGCGGGGGGATATCAAACGGCATCACCGGGAAAGACGGAAATGGCGACGGATCAGGTATCGATTTCAAAAAAGAAGCCGAAGGCAACGAGTGGCGCTGGACGGAGCAATGGATTCCACATGCCGCATGGTTTCTGCAGGCAATATCGGCCATGGCCGAGCCGCTTAAGTGATACGGGAATAAAAATCATTCATAATTTCTTAATACCAGAAACTTTTTAGTGGGTTTCATCTTTTGTTATATTGCGACATAAAACCAGATCGACCTATGACAAAAGAAGAAATCTTCGGCTATGAGCCGGATCCAAAATATAAAAAGGCAGTTGCTTATTTTTCAATGGAGTTTGCCATTGACCAGGCCCTCAAGATCTATAGCGGCGGGCTTGGCTTCCTGGCTGGCTCGCACATGCGCAGCGCTTATGAGCTAAAGCAGAACTTGATCGGCATTGGTATGCTCTGGAAATATGGTTATTATGACCAGTCGCGCGAGGTGAATGCCAGTATGAAGCCGATCTTTGTTGAAAAGGGCTACTCCTTTATACAGGATACCGGCATCATGTTTACCGTGCCGGTGCACGATTCACCGGTGTATGTGCGGGCCTTCCTACTGCACCCACAAACATTTGGTTCGGCCCCTATATTTCTGCTCACTACCAATCTGAATGAGAACGATGAGCAATCCCGTTCCATCAGCTACAGGCTTTATGATTCTACCGAATCAACCCGAATTGCACAATCTATCATATTGGGTGTAGGCGGTGCTATGCTGATCGATAAATTAGGATTGAACATCGATATCTATCACATGAACGAGGGACACTCGCTGCCGCTTAATTTTTATCTCTACTCCAAATTCAAAAATATTGAAGAGGTGAAAAAACGTGTAGTATTTACCACGCATACCCCTGAGGCTGCAGGTAATGAGGAGCACAATTATGACCTGCTTAAAAAAATGTCGTTTTTTTGCGGACTTGAGGTTGACGATGTAAAAAAACTATTGAACATCGACAATTATGGTTTGAATTACACGCTTGCAGCATTAAAGTTTGCCAAACGGGCAAACGGCGTATCAAAGCTCCATGGCGAAGTGGCCCGTGAAATGTGGGACCATAACCCCGGCATTTGCGAGATCACTTCCATTACCAACGCGCAGAATAAAACCTACTGGAAGGATGATGAACTGGAAAAAGCCCTGGTAGCTAATGATGACAAGGCGATCGTAGCACGTAAAAAAGAAATGAAGCGGCAGCTGTTCAAAGTTGTGGCCGACCAATGCGGAAAGATATTTGACGAGAACATTTTGACCATAGTTTGGGCCCGCAGGTATGCCGGCTACAAACGTGCTGACCTGATGATGTACGATTGGGACAGGTTTATAAAACTGGTTTACAGCAGTGACATGCAAGTACAATTGATTTGGGCCGGAAAGCCTTACCCCGAGGATTATGGTGCAATAGAACAGTTTAACCAGATCATTCACCGGGTTTGGCCATTTGCCAACTGCGCCGTTTTAACAGGCTATGAGCTTGCTTTATCGGCCCTGCTCAAAAAGGGCTCTGATGTTTGGTTGAATAACCCGCGCATGTACCGCGAGGCATCGGGCACAAGCGGGATGACGGCAGCCATGAATGGCAGCATTAATCTTTCGTTGCCCGACGGCTGGGTGCCCGAATTTGCTAAAGACAAGGAAAACAGCTTTGTGATACAACCAGGAGACGACAGCCTGCCATATCACGAAAAAGACATGAAGGAATCGCAAAACCTGATGGATATTATTGATAATGTAGCACGGCCGATGTATTATAAGAATCAGAAAAAGTGGCTTTCAATCATCAAAAAAGCCGCTGCCGATGTAGCACCCGCTTTTGATTCGGGCCGGATGGCCGATGAATACTACAGGGAGATGTATAATTATTGATCATTGTAATTTTAACAAACCCTCTTTCCGCCCTTGCGGAGAGAGGGTCGACGAGTGAAACGACGTCGGGGTGAGTAAATATGCGAGCGATATTACCGCAAATGCACGCCGACCAGTTTACTCACCCGGTCTACGCTTCGCTCGACCACCCTCTCTTTTGCAAGCAAAAGAGAGGGTTGATGAATATTACGCCTCATCCCTCTTAAATTCCTCAATTTCCCCTAATAACTCACTTGCTGATTGGGCATATTTATACTCCATGCCTATCATCATCAACTTATTCACCCATTTTTTATCAATATTCTTTGGGCTGATATTTCTGTATAGCCAGATCGCTAATGCTGTGAATAATAAGGTAATAGGAAACGCGATCAGCCAAAAGCCTGAGTCCCCTTTTGTTACCCACTCATTGCTCCAAAAAAATGTAGTGTAAAAAGGCAGTTGCAGCCATAGGAAGCCGGTAACACGAATAGTGGATAGTTGCAATTCTGCCAACCTGTGCTGCGCGTTCGTTATGCTCTCCGAGTAATCAATCTGACTGATCAAAACCACATGCTTGATATATGTAGCAATGGCGATGATACCGAACGCCATTATTATACTAACTGAAACAGTGAAATACATATTTCTAAAGTGATTTCCGTAGATCAGCACACCCAAAAACAGGTTCCATAATATCCCGGTAATCACACCCGCTACTTTTATTGATAACAGCGAGCTCAACTTTGATTTTGCTTTAACTGTTTGCAGTTCTTCAAATATCCGCAGGTTTAATTTCAGTGACCTTTCCAGTTTTTTGTCGTAGGCACTCCAGATGCCCTTCAATTCTAATTCGTCCATTTTAATTGAGATTTAATTTTGAAAATTTTTGTTTAAGCTGATCCTTTATCCGGCTGATCTTTGTGGCCACATTGGTTTCCGAAATGCCTAATATTTCGGCTATTTCACGATAGCTTTTCGATTCCAGGTACAGGATCATTAGTGCTTTGTCGAGTTCCTTTAATTCATTAATAAATTGCTGTAACAGGTTGATGTTAGCTTCAACTTCGCCGTCAACAGGATCATCAGCTATTTCTGTCATGCCTTCATTCAATGGCGAGGTTACTTCAGTCCTTCTTCTTTCTTTGCGATAAAAAGATATGGCCACATTCAGCGCTATGCGGTACATCCAGGTTGATAGTTTGTAACGGTCATCATACCGTTCAAAAGCACGCCATAATTGGATCACTATCTCCTGGAAAAGATCGGCCCTATCATCCTCATTTTTGCCGTATGAGCGAGCTACCTTGTAAATGATGCCCTTGTTTTGCTCAATAAGCTGTGTAAAATCGGCTTGAATATTTGAGGGGCTCATTTGTGATTTTGTGATCTTGTATTGAATGTAAGTATTTTATCTGTTTTACTAATTATTCGCACATCACGATAAAAAATCACACCCTGTCGAAAATATTTTCCAAATAAAAAAGCCTCTCAAAAACTTGAGAGGCTCTCACAATATATTAGGGTCCAATATTATGGCCTTGGTGGTGCAGGTGGCGGCGGTGGTAAATGAACTACCACACGATGATGACGCCTGTAATACCTGTGATGCCGGCTATGGCGAAAGTGAGGTCGCCCCAACGGCGGTGGGGGCGGTGGTGGTGGGGGTAATTGCAACACAACTGCCGATGAAGCTGGCTTAGCAGGTAAGTTTACCGGGTTAGCTTTAGCAAACTGGATGCTCACAACTATTACCAATACCACGATAAAAAATTTAATAAATTTCATGTTAATGGATTAAATATAAAATCAATATTAAGATAACCTAAAAATGGGATTAATGTTTAATAATTTCCAGTGAGACAGAAAAATAACTTACTTAAACAGCTTATCATACAAAAAATCTGCTGCAAACTGCCCGGCTTCCAGCCAGCGTTTTTGAGTATCCTTCCCAACGCCAAAGACCGGATTAAAATGCTTTTGTAGTTCGTGCGAGTAACCGTCGAACACTTTCAATTCATTTGGAATATGCAATGCGTCTGCTTCTGTATGTATATCCTGGCCACCGTATAAAGGTGCGCTTTTATGTGTAGGCGGTACTACGCTATCCTTGCTGCCAAGCACGCTCACGATAGGTACGCGTGCATTCTTCAGCCAATTAATATCGAATATGGCTCCCCAGAAATTGATCACGGCAGCAACCTTAAATATCTCCCGTGTTTTGGCATCCTCCACAGTATCAGGCAGCTTCGCCAGCTTTGCCAGGTCGGCATTGCTGCTGTATGCAGTTTGCAGCGCAACTATCCCCCCTGCTGAATTGCCCGCGAGAATAATTTTATCCGGGTTGATATTATACTCCCTGGCATGTTCCTTAAAATACAACACGGCCATTTTTGCATCCTGCACAGCATAATAGCTGCCCTTCAGCAACTCATCAAAATGAAAAAGCGGGTTATTCTTGCTTAAGCGATAATTGATAGCCGCGCAAACATAGCCACGCTGGGCAAAGCTTTTGCACCATATTTGCATACCTCTAGCATCCTTGCTGCCAAACTTAAAACCACCACCATGCATCCAAATGATTAGCGGGCGGCTTTTGTCCTCATCGTTTTTGGGCTGATACAGATCGAACTGATAAGCTTTTTTATCACCTTTTGATGAGCGGGGATTATAACTCAGGTCCCTATCTATCTTGACATCAGAAAATATCAGATCCTTATAACGGGTATCCCTATGACTCTGCGCAATTGATGGTAAGCTTAAAAAAAGTGTACCAATTAAAACTATTGTTTGCTTAAACATATTTGATATACGTTACAATTACACCAATCAGTTGTTTTATATCGAGCTTAATGAGGGCGATCTCATAGCTATAATACGGCATTTAGGTTTTTTGTTACATTTGAGATACAGAAAAAATGGCTTAAATGATTGCTGGTGTAGGTATCGATATGATTGAAGTTGAACGGATAGCCGAAAAGATCAGTAAGGAAGGCGGTTTCAGGGAATTGGTATTTTCAAAAACGGAAATTGATTATTGTGAATCGAAAAAGCACAAGGCCGAGCATTACGCTGCACGCTTTGCCGCCAAAGAGGCATTTTTTAAAGCATTGGGAAGCGGATGGGCCGAAAATACCAGTTTTAATGAGGTGGAAATAATGAACGACAAGCATGGCAAGCCCGAAATCAACCTGGCAGGGCAAACTTTGGAAACTATCAATGCAATGGGTATTAAAAATATCTTTGTATCATTATCCCACATTAAAAAAGTGGCATCCGCAATAGTAATTGTAGAAAAATAATGGCGATTTTAGGAGAAAGAGATCATCAATTGGCAGACGCACAAACCAAAATGCAGGAGCAAAAATTGCAGGAACTTTTGCAATATGTTTCTCAACATTCGCCATTTTACAAGGAACTTTTTGAAAAGCATCATATCGATATATCGCAAATAAAAACACTTGCTGATCTGGCGGCGATCCCAACCACAACAAAGGAGGACCTGCACCAGCGCAACAACGATTTTTTATGTGTCCCGACTGAAAAGGTGGTTGAATATACTTCAACGTCAGGCACGCTTGGCGGCCCTGTTACCATCGCACTTACAGAAAACGACCTTAGCCGTTTGGCTGATAATGAATACAATTCCTTTTCGTGCGCCGATGGCTCAAAGGACGATATTTATCAATTGATGCTCACGCTCGACAGGCAGTTTATGGCGGGTATTGCTTACTATTCAGGTATAAGAAAATTGGGTGCAGGCATCATACGCCTTGGCCCGGGCGTACCGGCACTACAATGGGAAACCATACAGCGACTGAAGCCTACAGCCATTGTAGCGGTACCATCCTTTATTTTAAAGCTGATCGGTTTTGCTAAAGAGGCGGGCATCGATATCAATAAAACTTCGGTAAAAAAAGCTATTTGTATAGGTGAGAATATCCGCAACACCGATTTTTCGCTGAATATTTTAGGTCGAAAAATAACGGAATCCTGGAATATTCATTTGTATTCTACCTATGCTTCTACCGAAATGCAAACTGCCTTCACCGAATGTGCCGAAGGGCGCGGAGGTCATTATCAACCTGAATTAGTCATTGTAGAACTACTTGACGAAAACGACAAGCATGTGGAACCTTATACCCCCGGCGAAGTCACCATTACCACCCTTGGTGTTGAAGGCATGCCGCTACTCCGTTATAAAACTGGTGATATCTGCATGTATTATGATGAACCCTGCGCTTGCGGCCGCACAAGTCTGCGTCTGTCATCCATTATGGGTCGTAAAAAGCAGATGATCAAATTTAAAGGCACCACACTATATCCGCCTGCACTGTTCGACCTGCTGAATGAACGCGAAGAAATACTGGATTTTGTGGTAGAAGTTTATTCCAATGAGATCGGCCTCGACCAGGTGCTGATTTATGTCTTACCAACAGAAAATACCGAAGAATCTGATCACCAGATACGCGCATATTTGCAGGCAAGGTTACGTGTAAGTCCGCATATCAAATATGTAACCGCCGAGGAAATTCAGAAGATACAATTCAGTGAGGCCAGCAGGAAGGCGATCAAGTTTATTGATAAAAGAACGTAGCAATGCGGAAGTCGGAATGCCCAATGCGGAATGATAAAATCCTAAGGTTCAATTAAAAACTTCCGCAATCGACATTTCGCGTTCCGCAATAACTACTATTTTCCTACTTTAGCCAATTATTATTAAACCCTGATAACAAATAATTTTTGCCCATGATACTTGTTGGACAAAGTGCACTTTCCTTAGAAGATTTCTCCGAATTGATATTTAAACACAAGGAAGTTGCTTTGGATAAAACTGCCTTAAGCAAGGTGAACACCAATTTTGAGTTCCTTAAAAAATTCTCATCGCATAAGCTTATTTATGGCATCAACACCGGTTTTGGGCCGATGGCGCAATATAAGGTAAGCGAAGAAAATATATTGCAACTTCAATATAACCTGATAAGAAGCCATTCTTCCGGCAGCGGCAAGCTAATGCCGGCCCAATTATCAAAGGCGCTAATGATCGCCCGGCTGAACAGCTTTATGCAGGCTTATTCGGGTGTGCATACGGAGGTAGTTGAATTGCTGAGGGATATGATCAACCACAACATCTGTCCTTGTATTTATGAGCATGGCGGCGTTGGCGCCAGTGGCGACCTGGTACAATTGGCACATTTGGGTTTGGTTTTGATTGGTGAAGGTGAAGTACTATTTGAGGATGTTGTTTATCCAACCATCGATATTTTTAACAAATTCAATATAAAACCGCTTTCCATCCACATCCGCGAAGGCTTGGCTATTTTGAATGGTACTTCGGCTATGACGGGTATCGGCATGATCAATATCATCCAGGCGAGAAAGCTGCTGAGCTGGGCCGTTTTATTTTCGGCGATGATCAATGAAATTGTTGAGGCATTTGATGACCATTACTCACACGAACTGAATATTGTGAAGCATCATAAGGGGCAGAATAAAATTGCGGCCATTATGCGTGATATCCTGGAAGACAGTCAATTGATCCGCGACCGCTCAGAACATTTATATAATCCCGATAACCTCGACCAGGAAGTTTTTGAAGATAAGGTGCAGGAGTACTATTCCCTGCGCTGCGTTACGCAAATACTAGGGCCCATTTACGATACGATTGAACAGGCCGAAAACGTGCTGGTAAATGAACTGAATTCGGTAAATGATAACCCGGTGATCGATCATGAAAACCATAATATTTTTCATGGCGGCAATTTCCACGGCGATTATGTTTCATTGGAGATGGATAAGCTAAAGATCGCCATCACCAAATTATCCATGACCTCTGAACGGCAGTTGAATTATCTGCTCAATAATAAGCTTAATCAAAAACTGCCGCCATTTGTTAATCTCGGCGTATTGGGATTAAACTTCGGCATGCAGGGCATGCAGTTTACCGCTACTTCAACCGTGGCAGAGAATCAAACGCTTTCATTCCCGATGTACGTGCACAGCATCCCAAACAATAATGACAATCAGGACATTGTAAGCATGGGCTGCAATGCCGCGCTGATGACCAAACGGGTGATTGATAATACCTTCGAAGTGCTGGCTATCCACTTGATGACCATTTTGCAGGCCATAGATTATCTGGAATGCCAGGACAGGTTATCTACTGTTTCGCGCTCTGTTTATGATAATGTGCGGGAGATATTTCCAAAGTTTGTACAGGACAAGCCCCGGTATAAGGATATGGCCAGGGTGAAGGATTACCTCGAAAATACAAGTCACTTAAACGCCTTTGCCAAATGAAATGCGCGTTAGTTACCGGCGGCTCAAGGGGCATTGGCAGGGCGATATGCATCAAAATGGCCGCACTGGGATATTATGTGCTGATAAATTATAAAGGTAATGAAGAAGAAGCCAAAAAAACACTTACACATATTGCTGGCAGCGGCGAATTACTTCAATTCGACGTATCCGATAAAAACCAGATCCAACAGGTTTTAGGAAATTGGATAACAAAAAACGAAGAAAAATATATCGAAGTACTGGTAAACAATGCCGGTATCCGCGACGATAGCCTGATGGCCTGGATGGCGGAAGAGCAATGGGATAATGTGCTCAAAACCAATTTGGACAGCTTTTTCTATGTCACCCGCTTGGTATTAACTAGCATGTTGGAGCGTAAATATGGCCGTATTATCAATGTGGTTTCGCTTTCAGGCTTAAAGGGACTTGCCGGGCAAACCAACTATTCGGCCGCAAAGGCGGGTGTGATCGGCGCTACAAAAGCATTGGCCCAGGAAGTGGGTCGTCAGGGCATCACCGTTAATGCATTGGCGCCTGGCTTTATTAAAACCGATATGACTGAGGGCCTTGACGAAAAAGAATTGAAGGCATTGATCCCTGTAAAAAGGTTCGGTCTGCCTGAAGAAGTGGCGCATGCTGCAGCATTTTTAGCCTCGCCAGAATCAGCTTATATTACCGGGCAGGTATTGTCGGTTAACGGAGGCTTATATTCCTGAAACATGACGCTGCCTGTTGAAGATATTCTCCCGTTGATCCCGCAAAAACCACCTTTTGTAATGATAGATAGGCTCATCTGTTCTGATGAAAACATTACTCGCAGCAGCTTTTTAATTAAGGAGGATAATGTTTTTGTGAAGGACAATGTTTTCCAGGAAGGCGGTTTATTGGAGAACATGGCCCAAACTGCGGCATTAAGGGCAGGCTACACTGCACAGTCCGAAAATAAGCCGATAGCGGTTGGATACATTGGCGCGGTTAATGATTTTGAAATATTCGATTTGCCAAAAGTCAATGATGAGTTAACTACCGAGATCGCTGTCGAAAATCAGATATTTGATGTAACAATAATTTCCGGAAAAGTTTGGTGTAACGACAATTTGTTGGCCAAATGCGAAATGAAGTTGTTTATCAGTAATAAATAACCATGTGAGGGCAGGTGAAATGAAGGAACGAGATATTTTTGTAATTGCTGATAATGTGCTTACCCCGCTTGGCAAAACTACGGACGAAAACTTTTCTAAGCTAAAACAAAACATATCCGCAGTAAAGCAACATGCTGATTCCGGGATATCTACCCAACCTTTTTTTGCCTCTTTGTTTGGTAAGGATGAGGTCTTTATAAAGAATGGTCACCGCTATACCAAATTCGAGCAACTGTTGATTGCTTCTGTTGATGATGCCATAAAGCAAGGATGGATTGATTCAAAAAACAAAAAAACCGTTCTCATCATTTCTTCAACCAAAGGGAATATCAGCTTGCTGGAGACTGAAGAGAACAGCGCTGAATTACAAAAAAGAATCGCACTATCAACCTCGGCAAAATTAATTGCTGAATATTTCGGATTTGTAAATCAGCCGGTCATCATTTCAAATGCCTGTATTTCGGGTGTTTTGGGTATCATTACGGGAATGCGCCTTTTAAGGTCGGGGCAATATGAAACCGCGATTATTACCGGGGCCGATGTGATCTCTGAATTTATATTATCAGGTTTTCAATCATTCCAGGCGTTGAGTCCGCAAGTATGCAAGCCGTTTGATAAATCGCGAGATGGTTTGAATTTGGGCGAGGGCGCAGGTACCATTATTCTTTCGACTCAAAAAAAATATGCGCAAAATATAAAAGTATTAGGCGGCTCCGTAAGCAATGATGCCAACCACATCTCCGGCCCATCGCGCACAGGCGAGGAGTTGGCTTATGCCATTGATAAATCTTTGCAGGATGCAGACCTCAAACCACACGATATCGACTTTATTTCGGCACACGGCACAGCAACCGTTTATAATGACGAGATGGAAGCCAGCGCAATTGCTTTATCAGGTTTGCAATCCATTCCTCTGAACAGTCTAAAAGGTTATTACGGGCATACATTAGGGGCGGCAGGCCTGATAGAATCGATCATTTCTTTGCAATCCCTAAAAGAGGGATTGCTTTTACCTACTTACGGTTTTGAAGAATCAGGAGTTACAAACCGGGTGAACGTTTGCGCCTCGATACAGGAAATTAAGGCGAATCATTTTTTAAAAACAGCCTCAGGTTTTGGCGGTTGTAATGCTGCCGTTGTTTTTGGCAAATAATAAATATTTTTGAGGGATGGGATACAAAAGAGTTTGCTTAACATGCCGAAAAGCATTTAGTACGGGCAGGGACTATCATTTGCCTGAAAGATGCCCTGAATGTGGAAGTGAGTATATTTTTTACAATCACAAATTCAGGCCACCTAAAAGAGACGACATAAAAGCCTGGAAAGTAATTGATTTTTTATATGAAAATGGTTTTACATTTCAGTCTATTTTTAACAAATATGAATATGTTGCCTATCCGGAAAATTTAGAGGATGCTGAAAAATTTGTTGTTCAATACAAAAGCCAGGCTAACAATAAACAATAATACATTGCTTGCAGAAAAACATATCACAGCCAGTTGCACCATCAACAATAATACTGTTAGCAAGGATGGGATAACTCTGTTTGTAAGCAAGGGTGCTGATCTGCCCACGTTTTTACTTTCAGTCTATCAGCATTTTCAATTGAATTATCCAAAGTTTTATAAGATGGATAATTTGAGCAAGCTGGGTTGGCTGGCTTCTGAAATATTGTTAAAGGATAGTTTTGAAAAAAATAATTATCAGTCTGAAGAAGTTGGCGTAGTTTTAGCCAATGCCAATTCGAGCCTGGATAATGATCTGAAATATTTTAATACAATAAAAGAGATCCCAAGCCCCTCGGTTTTTGTGTATACGTTACCGAATATTATAATTGGCGAGATTTGCATCAGAAACAATTTTAAAGGCGAGCATGCTTTCTTTATACAGGAAAATTTCGATGCTGATTTTATAGAAAAGCAGGTAAGCTATTTACTTGATCACGATATATTGCAAGCCTGCATTTGCGGATGGGTGGATGTTTTGGAGCAGGATTATAAGGCGGTGTTGTTTTTGGTTGAGAAGAGAAAGAATAAAAATCCCGTCTTGTTTTCGGCAGAAAACATGAATAATATTTATAGAAAATAATTAAATGTAGAGACGCAAAATCTTGCGTCTCTGAAGAGATAAAGAATGATTGATTTTAGACGCAAAATCTTGCGTCTCTACAGAAAAAAATATGAGCTCATCGGTTTACATAGCAGGTTTAGGAGTTATTTCCGCAATAGGGAATGATGTGGCCGAACATTTGGCCGCATTTGAACAGGAAAAAGCTGGCATGAGTGATATTACCATGCTGAACACGATACATCATGGTGAATTACCTGTCGCCGAAGTAAAGCTAAGTAATGATGAATTGGCGGCGATAACGGGTCTGCCAGCTAATATCGGTCGTACAGCCTTACTAAGCGCGGTTGCTGCAAAGGAAGCTTTAACTGATGCTGATATTCCTAATCTTGATTCTCTGCGCACCGGTTTTGTCTCTGCCAACTCTGTAGGAGGTATGGATAAAAGCGAGGATTTTTTTATCGATTTTCTCAAAGATAACTCCAAAGGCAAACTGAGGAATGTGTTCGATCACGAATGCGGCAGTATGACGGAATTAGTGGCCGATCAATTAGGCATTACCGATTATATGACTACCATCAGCACAGCATGTTCATCATCAGCCAATGCCATATTTTATGCCGCGCGATTGATCAAAAATGACGTACTTGATGTTGTGATCGCTGGTGGGGCCGATGCGCTGACCAAATTCACCCTAAACGGTTTTAATACACTGATGATACTGGATAAAGAGTTTTGCAAACCCTTTGATGAGCATCGGGAAGGTTTAAATTTAGGTGAGGGTGCAGGATATTTGGTTTTAGTTTCGGATAAAGTTGCTGCAACATTAAAAAAACCAGTTTACTGCAAATTAAGTGGTTATAATAATAGCAACGATGCGTATCATCAAACAGCCTCGTCACCAGACGGCACAGGATCGTTTTTAGCGATGAGTGGCGCTTTGCAAAAGAGCGGTTTAAAGCCGGCAGACATAGATTACATCAACCTGCATGGTACCGGTACTCCTAATAACGATAGCGCCGAAGGAACCGCCATCAAAAGAATATTTGATCCGGAGTATCCGCCAATGAGTTCCACCAAATCATTCACGGGCCACACCCTCGGCGCAAGCGGGGGAATTGAAGCTGTGTTTTCAGCCTTGGCAATTAAGCAGCGCATCATTTATCCAAACCTGCGCTTTGAAACACGTATGAACGAGTTGCCATTTGAGCCCGAAAAGCATTACCTGGCCGACCAGGATATCAATCATGTAATGTCAAATTCATTTGGCTTCGGCGGTAATTGTACATCATTAATATTTTCAAGGATCTGATATGAAGGCATATATACGCTCATCATCATGCATATCCCCGCAAAAAACATTCAGAAATGATGCGTTTTTGACCTATATTGTTGAATATAACGGAACCCGACTAAGTGCGATCGAACCTGACTATAAGGAATTCATCGATCCAAAGCAGATCCGCAGGATGAGCCATGTAATTAAAATGGGTGTCGCTGCGGCAAGGGATTGCCTGAATAAGGCGGATACCGAAATGCCGGGAGCAATTATCACCGGAACAGCCCTTGGATGCCTTGAAGATACCGTCACATTTTTAACTCGTGTAATTGAACTGGAAGAGGAAATGCTTCCACCAACTGCATTTATACAATCAACCCACAACACGGTTGCGGCGCAAATTGCCCTGATGCTTCAATGCCATCAGTACAACAACACCTTTGTACACAAGGGTATTTCCTTCGAGAGTGCTGTACTTGATGCCTTGATGCTCTTGAGCGAAGGAGATGCCGATAACATATTGGTTGGCGGCATAGAGGAGATGGTGGACGCGAGCTTTAAAATACTAACCCGGTTAGGTTTGTATAAACGCTGGCCGGTTTCCAACCTTTCCCTGCTTTCAACCGCATCAAGTGGCACTATGGGCGGTGAGGGCGCTGTATTTTTCCTGTTATCGGATAAGCCATCGGCAAGTAATATGGCGGAGCTCACAGATATCCAAACGCTTTATAAACCAAAGGATATTGCGGCAGACATCACCACATTTCTCGGAAGAAATTCGCTGAAAATTAATGATATTGATTTGGTTATCATAGGTAAAAATGGCGACACGCGAAACGATGAAGTTTATAAACGGTTGGGTGAATCTGCATTTAAAAACAGTTCGATTGCCAATTACAAGCATTTATGTGGCGAGTATCCAACATCATCGGCCTTTGCCTTGTGGCTGGCGGCAAACATTGTTAAAAAGGGTGTAGTACCCACTATTGTTGCTGAAAAAGGTAAAAATAATTCGGCCCCTAAAAGGATATTGATTTATAATCATTACCAAAATAAATACCATTCATTAATACTGGTATCAGCTATTTAACCAGATCATGACCGAAGCAAATACCCTGTTCAGTATCCATGACTTAACGCACGAAGATGGCTCCATCAGCGCGGTATTGCTCATTGATCAGCATCATAACATTTTAAAGGGGCATTTTCCCGGACATCCGGTGATACCTGGCGCGTGCATGTTGCAAGTTGTAAAGGAAGTTCTGGAACATGCCTTAAACCAACCAACCAGGCTTAAAAAAGCGGATAGTCTCAAGTTTCTAAGCATGATTGATCCTGAAATCACTACGGAAGTACAGCTGCATATGTCATACAGAAATAATGAAGATGGCAGCATAATTGTTAATGCCAAACTAAGCAGCAGCCGGTCGCTGCATTTTAAATTCCAGGGTAGTTTTGTAATTGAGAAATAAAACTGGCCTATTTTGTTATCCTGAAAAACGGCAAATCGCTTCCATGCCAGAATACATTGCCATGCCGCACCAATCCGGCTTTCAGCAACACATTTTGTGATGCTATATTTTCAGGATTGGTGCAGGCGCAAATTTCAGTCAGTCCCTTTTGCTCGAAGCCATATTTTACCAGTGCTTGTGCAAGTTCTGTTGCAAGGCCTTTGCCCCAGTATTTTTGAGCGAACACATAACCGAGCTCGATACGGCTGGGGTCTGAATCTGCGGGTTTAAGGATGCAAACCCCAATAAAATCATCATCATCAGGATTGAATACTCCCCATCGACCCAAACCCGGGTTGGTTTTATATTCCCGTAAAGATTCGGCAAATTTTTGTTTTGTTTCTTCCTCGGTGCGTTTAGTTACATGCCTGGTCACTTCCTGGTCGCGGTATAATTCTAATAACAATATTTCGTCTTCGGGGATAAATTCACGGATGATGAGTCGTGGGGTCTGTAAGATGGTCTGCATGATTCAAATTTATGTTATTTGTCTGAACCTTGATTGACACGATTAAAGGATTAACATGATTTTGACATTTGATCCTTGCAATCAAAAAAATCGCTAAATCGTGTTACCTTTGCGGCTATGGCATCCATCAAACCATCCGTACCCAAAGGCACCCGCGACTTCTCCCCGGCCGAAATGGCCAAACGCAACTATATTTTTGATACGATAAAAGGCGTGTTCCGCAAATACGGTTATCAGCAGATCGAAACGCCCTCAATGGAAAAGCTGTCAACCTTAACAGGTAAATATGGCGAAGAGGGCGACAAATTAATCTTCAAAATATTAAATAATGGTGATTTTCTGGCTGATGGTGGAATAAACGCTTCCAATATTACTGCTGACAGTAAAAGCATGATGTCAAAAATTGCGGAAAAAGCTCTGCGCTATGACCTCACAGTCCCATTCGCCCGCTATGTGGTAATGCACCAGAACGAGATCACTTTTCCATTCAAACGCTTCCAGGTACAGCCGGTTTGGCGTGCCGACAAGCCCCAACGCGGCCGTTACCGTGAATTTTACCAGTGCGATGCCGATGTGGTAGGTTCCGATTCACTGTTTAATGAAGCTGAATTTGTGATGATCTATGATGAAGCCTTAAGCAAGTTAGGATTAAAGGATTTCACCATAAAAATCAATAATAGAAAAATTCTATCGGGCATAGCTGAGATTATAGATAAAAATGATAACATCATTGATCTCACTGTTGCCATAGATAAATTGGATAAGATAGGTCTCGATGGAGTGATCAAAGAATTGCTGGAACGAGGCTTTACAGAAGCTGATATTGAAAAAATAAAGCCAGTCATTTTATTAGAGGGCTCAAATGAGGTTAAGCTAAATAGCCTTAGAAGTGCCCTGGCAAATTCCGATACCGGTTTAAAAGGCTGCGACGAAATAGAAACCGTCTTAAATTACATCTCGGTAAGCAAATTGCAAACTGCAAACTTAGAACTGGATATCACTTTGGCCCGAGGATTAAATTACTACACAGGGGCCATCTTCGAGGTAAAAACAAACGAAGTTGCCATGGGCAGTATCGGCGGTGGCGGCAGGTATGATGACCTTACCGGGATGTTTGGATTAAAGGATCTTACCGGTGTAGGTATTTCCTTTGGTGCCGATCGTATTTATGATGTGTTGGAAGAGCTTAATCTCTTTCCAGCAACTGCCAATCAATCCACAAAAGTACTGATCTGCTGTTTTGATAAAGATGGCGAGATATATGCGCTGCCGCTATTAAGAAAATTACGGAAAAACGAGATCAATTCGGAGTTATACCCCACAGGCGCCAAAATTAAAAAACAGCTCGAATATGCCAATAATAAACAGATCCCTTATACCATCATGATCGGCAGTGATGAAATGCAAAGCGGGTTGCTCACTTTTAAGAATATGGAAAGCGGACTGCAGGAAAAACTCACAGTTGAGCAGATCATAGAAGCCTTAAAATAAAAAATGTCATTGCGGCAAATGGAGTATCTCCCGCAATGACAAAAAACCTATTTACATTTTCGCATCTGGTGCTGCTTTCTCGTGCGGCGACAGGTCAAATGGCACCACTACCTTAAAGCTAATATTGCGGCCCATGTTGAAAATGCCGGGCTGCACTCCGGCAGGTACAGTTGGGTTATCAAAATATTTCAGCCGGCTCATGTTCGACTGGTAATTTACATTACCCAGGTTAGTGCCCTCGATGAATAATTTCAATACAGTGTTTCCGGCAGAGTTCACCAGGTTTCCGCCTATACCTGCGCTTAATAAATTATATCCTGCGGTATAGGTTTCCGTTCCGTAAGCGGCAAAAAAGCGATCCTGCGCATTGTAATGATCAAATCCTACAAAAGCATACACACTTCGTAAACTACTAAATCCCTTTGCAAAGGTGCCCCGCAGTTCCGAATGCGTATGCAGCGGCGGGATAAATGGTAAATATTTCAGGCTATCTGCTACAGGGCCGCCGTTACCTAAATTCTGGCCGTAGGTTAAGCTCAATGAATTTTCAAAGTGCAGCCATGGTACCGGGTGCAGATCGAGTGTAAACTCGCCTCCGTTAATGCGCGCCCTGCTTTGCACATAAGTAAATATGTTATATTGTGGATACGCCGGATTGTGGGCGGGTGATCCATCAGGATTAAGCACCTGCTGCTGGAAGATATAGTTTTGAATGTTGTTGTTAAAAAAATCAACACTTATTGAAACATTCGGCAGCGTAAGAAAGGCGCCAAAATCTTCCTGCACATTAAATTCGGGCTTAAAGTTGCTGTTCCCTACATGGTAGATCTGTGAACCTGGATCCGGCCCATTGGCCGAGAGTTCAGCAATACTTGGCGCCCTGAAGCCGCGTGCAATATTTGCCTTTAACAGGAATGCATCAGAGAAATTATAAGTGGCCCCAAAGCTTCCTGTAGCACCTGAAAAAGTCTTACTAAGTGCGTTGAACTGTGGAAGAACATTTGGCGTAGTAGTAGGATTTGGTCCGGTATAAAGCGATGGATAAAATGCCTTCGAGGTATCAATATAGGCAGCCTGCCCGCTAAATGAGCGACTATCGTACCTTGCTCCGCCTGAAATATCTAATTTTCCAAAACTCTTTTTGATAATAAAGAATGGCCCAATGTCAAATTGATGATAAGCCGGGATCGGGAAGGCAGTTGCATCTCCTATAGTATTGTTTTGATATTGCCCGTTCACACCAAAGGTGGTTTCGTAATCGTTTCCTACGGTAAAATTGTATTTAACATCATAGGTGTAAGTTGCCAGGTGAAGGTTTAAGCCGGCAATATCAGGTTCGGTTGGGTGGGTAAACTCCTGCCGGTGGCTAAATTGGTAACCCAGGTTTACCTGTAAGTTGCCACTCCCTAAAACAAAATTACTGTTGTTGTATATCCTGTAAAGCTGCACATGCTGATGCAAAGGCGTAATGGCATATGAATTTAGAACCGATACAGGTACAATTTCCCGGAAAGTATCGATGTCAGTGATCTGTCTTGTAAATTGGCGTGTGGCGGGGTCGCGGCTGCCGTCGGGTATTTCCTGTTCATCATCAAATAAAGAAGCGTTGAAATAGGAATAGCCCCATTTTTTACTCAGGCCTACCATTATACGCGCATCTCTTTCCCTGAAACCGGTACCATAAACGCGTCCATCGTGGTCATCCTGGTAATCCTTTGCCTGCTTGTCGGATATAATTGTTCCCCAAACCAAGCCGTTATCGTTCCCCTGCAAACGGAACGAGCCTCCAAATAAGCCGTTGTTTGTTCCGTAGTTTCCCGTTACAGAACCCAATATTTTACCATCGGCTACCGGTGGTGGCGATAACAAATTAACTACACCGCCTATGGCATCCGACCCATAGCTTAAACTCGCAGGGCCCTTAATCACTTCTATCCTGTCAATGGAGTTCTGATCAACCTCTATTCCATGCTCATCACCCCATTGCTGGCCCTCCTGGCGTATGCCGTCCTGCAGGGTGACCACACGGTTATACCCTAAACCATGAATGAATGGCTTGGAGATATTGGGGCCCGTTGTAACAGCACTTACGCCCGGTATATTGGCAATTTCATCAATCACATTGCCCGATGCGGAATGCTGATCGATAAAGGTTTTACCAACGGCAGCCATGGGGATAGGATCTCGCCTGATCTCAGTGGCTTTGCTTACCCCGGTTATTACCACTTCGCCCGCCTCAATTGACGAGGTCTGCAGCTGTACGTTGAGTTCAGCAGTTCTTGAAAAATCGAGTCGCTGATTAAAGGTTGCATATCCAATAAAACTGATCTGAACAAGAAAAACACCTTTTGGTAATCGGCTTAAGTTATATTTACCATTTGCATCTGTAACAGTGCCGACCTTTAAATCTGGGATGGAAACAGTTGCACCGGGGATAGGTTTGCCGTCGGCCTTATCTGTAACCGTGCCTGATAAAGTGCCAATTACACCTTCGTAATTAGCGGTGTCCTTTTTCATAGAAGCATTTGCGAATGCTGAAAAACTTATAAAAAACAATAAAAAGCAATAAAATAGCTTCAATTTCATAATAATAATTTTTTGATGAGTAATAATGCTGCCAGTACAAGGCAGGCGTTAATTAGACTTAATTATTATGAAAGCGGAGGAGCGCGGCCCGAGGACAGGATAAGGGAAATGCTGATAAAATCATATTTACCCTGTTTGTAAAAATGATTTGTGGAGATAACTGGCGTAAAATACTGGTTGGTATTAATAACCATGCTGGTATGATGCATGGCATCGCACAACTGGCACTTTTCGGTTACCGTTATCCGGTTTTGATCCGTTTTGTGTGTGTGGGATACTGTATACCTGGTCATATGCTGGTGAGCGTACACCATCCCCTGCCCTGCCACAAAGCAGATCAGGATGATCCAGGTGTAAATGATATGTCGCTTACCTTGTTTCAAAATAGCAGGCTCTCTTTTGCAGCTTGTAGCAAAAATAGCTAATAAACCGCTTAAAACCCCTATATGTG
>Ga0206890_1109_pt1 | contig 25059 bp, 18 predicted proteins | sample Alteio_BWOrgHeat_58_FD_152960 | JGI IMG/M metagenome (GOLD analysis project Ga0206890, IMG submission 152960) | Enriched cells from forest soil in Barre Woods Harvard Forest LTER site, Petersham, Massachusetts, United States - Alteio_BWOrgHeat_Nextera6 ... | reverse complement strand
TGTATTGGAAGAAATAGTGACAGAAAACGGCATGGTTGTAGGCAATATCATTCGTTCTCCTATAGATAACCTGGTAAAATACCATTTGGATTTAGCACCAAGCCAGTTGTAAGTTTTTAGTCGTGAGTCTTAAGTCCCAAGTCGAAAGTAACGACTCAAGACTTTTTACTTAAGACTCAAGACTATCTTAAACTACCCTGCCCTTATTCTCCAAATTCAATTCGTTCTGGAATATCTTGGCATATTTACGGCGGTCAAATTTGTACAATTTTGCTGCGCGATAGGATACGCCCTTCTGCTTTTCGTCAAGTTCCTTTAAAAATCCATAACTCAGCATCTTTTTGCGGAAATTTCTTTTGTCGAGCTTTTTATTCAGCACTGCTTCATAGAGCAATTGTAGTTGTGTAAGCGTGAATTTCTCGGGCAATAATTCAAATGCGATGGGTTGATAGTTTAGCCTGCGGCGTATTTTATTGAAACCTGTTTTAAAAATCTCGCTGTGGTCGAAAGCCAGCTTGGGAAGTTCGTTCACCGGGTGCCAGAAAGCTTTGCGGGCATACTGTGTAATAGGACGCAGGTCCTTTTGCCCGTTAATGCGGATAAGGGCATAGTAAGCAACAGTGATCACACGGCCCTGGGGGTGACGGTTTACCTCGCCAAAGGTGTGGAATTGCTGCATATGCAGATCGCGCAAACCCGTGAGCTCGTATAATATACGTTCGGCAGCATCATCTATGCTTTCATCCTGTTCTACAATATAACCAGGTAACGCAAGCCAATCCTTATAAGGCTCTTCGTTTCGCTCAATCAGTAATATTTTGAGTTCTCCCGCCTCAAAACCAAATATTACACAGTCGATTGAGAATACTGAATCAAATGTGGGTAACTTTACTTCCAAAGGATGAATTATTTAAGGTTTACAATCTAAAGATATGGTGTGAATTCCCGAATATAAAAAAAATAAAATAAAATTCAATGGTGTAATATACACACACTATCTTCGTACCGGAAAATATAATTGCCAAAGATGCATAAAATTTCAAAACTTGCAGTACTAACATCAGGAGGAGATGCCCCGGGAATGAACCCCTGTATAAGGGCAGTAGTGCGAACGGGAATATATAATGGCTTAAATGTAGTAGGGATACGCAAGGGTTACCAGGGTTTGATTGAAAACGACATGTATGACATGAACCCGCGTTCGGTAAGTAATATTCTGAACCTGGGCGGAACGATCTTAAAAACAGCCCGTTGCCTCCCATTCCGCACTGATGAGGGTATGGAAACTGCTTATAGGCATTTAAAGGAGAGAGAAATTGATGCGCTTGTAGTGATCGGTGGCGACGGTACCTTTACCGGCGCCTTGCGTTTTTCAAAAAAATACCCGGATATAGCTGTAATGGGGGTACCGGGGACCATTGATAATGATCTTTACGGATCAACCTATACTTTGGGGTTTGATACGGCAACCAATACGGTTATTGAAGCAATAGACAAAATACGTGACACTGCCGACGCCCACGACCGTTTATTTTTTATTGAAGTAATGGGGCGTGATTCGGGAGCTATTGCCTTACGGGCAGGTATCTGCTGCGGAGCAGAGGCCATACTGTTACCTGAAAAAGCTACGGCAATTGATGAATTGATAGAAAACCTGAAAGATGGCCAGAACAATAAAAAATCATCAAGCATTGTGATTGTTGCTGAGGGCGATAAGAATGGTGGGGCTTATGATATCGCACGCATTGTGCAGAAAGAAGTAAAATTTTATGATGTAAAGGTTACCATATTGGGCCATTTGCAGCGCGGGGGCAGCCCATCAGCATTTGATAGGGTTTTGGGCAGCCGTTTAGGATATGCCGCGGTAAATGCTTTACTTCGCGGTCATACGCAAAAAATGGTAGGTTTGCAGGCCAATCATATTAAAATAACCAGCCTTGAAGAAGCGCTGAATCAGCATGAATTTAAATTGGAAGAGGATTTGATGGAGATGGCCGACATACTATCTATCTAAAATAAATGATCGCAGTTGTATATAGTGGATCAAATTATGCCGACTGGCGCCTTGCCGACCGGGGCAGAACAATAGCCTCCTTTAAAACCGGCGGCATCAACCCCTATTTCAACGACGAAAAACAGATCATCCAACTGCTCAATAAAAACATTAACCTCATTCATCATGCCGAAGAAATAAAGCGCATTTATTTTTTTGGCGCTGGTTCCTTTTCCAGCGATCTTAAAAATATTGTTCACAATGCGCTCTCCGCTTTTTTTAAATTCGGCAGGGTAACAGTTGAACACGATATCGACGCTGTGGCTATAGCATGCTGCAAAAACAAGCCCGGTATAGTTTGCATATGTGGCAGTGGGTCGAACGCGGCCTGGTATGACGGGCGAAAGGTGATCGCCAATAATTATGGCCTTGGATATATATTGGCCGACGAGGGCTCGGGTAATTGGCTGGGCAGGCAGTTATTAAAGGGTTTTATGAGCGAAACGCTTCCTGATAGCACCCGCAAAAAGTTTGAACACCGCTATGATCTCGACCGGAAAACACTGTTGGAAAAGGTTTATCGCCAAAAACAACCGGCCATATTTTTGAGCTCATTTGCAGAATTTTACCTTGAACATAAGAACGATCATTATCTAAAAAGCGTCATAATTAATGGTTTTTCAAAGCTGATAAATACTTATTTGCTACCTTTACACCAGCAACATCCGGAGGTGTCAGTGCATTTTGCCGGCTCGGTTGCTGCAAATTTTCAAGATTACCTGTATGAGGCCGCCGCCGGTACAAACCTTACTATCGCTACTATTATTAAAGAACCTATAAACAATCTATTAACGTATTATTCAAACAAAAATTAAAAAACATGAAAATAGGAATTAACGGTTTTGGCCGTATTGGACGCCTGGCTTTTAGAGCTGCAATTGATAGACCCGATATAGAAGTTGTTGGCATTAATGATCTTGTTGAGCCTGATTATATGGCTTACATGCTGAAATACGACTCTACTCACGGACCATTCAAAGGCACTATTGCTGTTGAAGGCGGCCATTTGGTTGTAAACGGTAAAACTATTCGCGTAACTGCCGAAAAAGATCCTGCTAACTTAAAATGGAATGAAGTTGGCGCTGAAATAGTGATTGAATCAACCGGTTTGTTCCTGACATTGGACACCGCGCAAAAACATATTGATGCTGGTGCAAAGAAAGTAGTAATGAGCGCACCTGCCAAAGATGATACCCCAACCTTTGTAATGGGTGTAAACCATTGGGAGCTTAAACCCGAGCAAACTATCGTATCAAATGCATCATGTACCACCAACTGTTTGGCTCCTATTGCCAAAGTATTGAATGACAAGTTTGGTATCGAAGAAGGCTTGATGAGCACTATCCATGCGGTTACTGCTACTCAAAAAACAGTTGACGGCCCATCGCATAAAGATTGGAGAGGTGGTCGCGGCGCTTACCAGAATATCATCCCGTCATCAACCGGTGCTGCTAAAGCTGTTGGTTTGGTTCTTCCTGAATTAAAAGGTAAATTAACCGGTATGTCGTTCCGTGTTCCGGTTGCCGACGTATCTGTAGTGGATTTAACTGTAAAGTTGAAGAAATCTGCTACTTATGAAGATATCAAAGCTGCAATGAAAGAAGCATCTGAAGGTTCTATGAAAGGCATCCTGGGTTACACCGAAGATGAGGTAGTATCAGAAGATTTTAAAGGCGATGCACGTACCTCTATATTCGATGCCAAAGCAGGTATCGCGCTAAATGATAACTTCGTGAAAGTGGTATCATGGTATGATAACGAATGGGGTTATTCAAACAAACTGATCGACCTGGTACAGGAATTGGGTAAGTTATAACTCATTTTTACAGTGACCGATAGTGGTATGAAATTTTTAAAAATCAAACGACTATTAATACTTATAGTGGCGTCATCAATATCTCATGTTGGTTACGCACAATCTCTTTCAGGCGACTATCTCGGACAGAAACCACCGGGAGAGTCGCCTGAAAAATTTGCACCAGGAATTATTTCCAGGGATGACAGGTATGAATTAATGTCTGCTTTCTCCCCCGACGGCAAAGAGTTTTGCTTTACCGTTACCAACGAACAGTGGTCGCATTTCGAAATCTGGTATACTAAAAATGAATCAGGTAAATGGACAGAGCCCAAAATTCTTCCGTTTTTGCCAGCTTCAGGAGGCTTCGGCCCGGTATTCTCTCCGGATAACAAAACCATATATTTCTCCGCCTCCAATTGGGTAACCCATCCGTCGACTATTTGGTATAGTAACCGGAAAAATGACAGTTGGAGCGCACCAGTGAAAATGGATGTCCCGGTAAATTCCAAAGGTGATCAGTGGCAGTTTTCAATGGCTAAGGATAATACTTTGATATTTACTTCTAACAGGCAGGGTGGTACGGGAAGTTATGACCTTTATATTTCCGAACCGGTTAATAACAAGTATACAAGTGTTGCAAATCTTACCGGACTAAACAGCCCCGCAGATGAATATTCAGCATTTATCGCTCCTGACAAAAGTTATATTATCTTCAGTTCGCAGAGAAAAGGGACTTTTGGCTGGGATGACTTATACATCACCTTTCGGCAGAAAAACAAAACGTGGACAAAGCCGGTTAATTTAGGCCCTGAAATAAATACAATACATGCAGAATTTGCGCCACATGTATCGCCTGATGGGAAGTACCTGTTTTATTCAAAATGGGACGTTAAGAATAAGTGGTCTGATATTTATTGGGTGCGGTTTGATAAACGCTTAGCAGGCTTAAAGAAGGAAGCGGGTATCATGGGAAATCAGAATTAACCACCTCATGCTATATATTACAAGGCTCTCCTTTTACCGGGGAGCTTTTTTTGTTGTAACCGTTCCCGCTGCCTGTGTCCTCACATACAGCAGTTAAAAAGATACAAACAGCAAATAAGCACGTACAGACAACAGTATTGATTATTTCGATAGCAGATAATTAGCATTATTTTAGCGTTCGATTATGAACCGCATCGACCGATTATTTGGCATACTTACTACGTTGCAGTCAAAAAAATATGTTACAGCAGCGCAACTGGCCGAAAGGTATGACATCAGCGTGCGGACGGTTTACCGGGATGTGAAAGCTTTGGAACAACTTGGCATACCTGTCAGTTTTGAGCAGCCGAAGGGGTATTTTATTGTGCAGGGCTATTTTCTGCCGCCGCTTTCATTTTCTGTTGATGAAGCGAATTCGCTGATATTAATGGCATCATTGGCTGAAAAATTTGCTGATAAATCTATTGCCAGGCATAGCAATAATGCCCTTACCAAGATCAAAACGGTGCTAAGGTCATCAGTTAAAGATGAGACTGATCGTTTTAGTGACCATATCAATGTTTACATCCCCGAAAATGAAAAAACCGAGAATGATTTTTTGATCGATATACAGACTGCTATAACCAAACAAATCATCATCGCCATAGAATACGCTGATAACCAGAGGATAAAAACGAGTCGCGAAATTGAGGCCATCGGACTTGTTTTTTATAATATGCAATGGCATTTAATTGCCTGGTGCTGGAAAAGAAACGATTACCGGGATTTTAAAGTGAAACAGATATCCAAAATAACCTGCACCCAGCAGCCTTATAAAAAAGGTGAGCATATCCAGGCAACTGATTTCCTCGACTTTCTAAAATAATTTTCATCTTCTTAAAAACAGACTGCCATAGGGTTGTCAGTGCCGTTGATTTTCTTTGTCGAAAACCCAATGTTATGCGCACTAAACCAATACTGAAAGTAATTGCCACTTTTGCTTTTTTATCTACGTTATTTATCAGTCCATTAATTATTAAGGCTCAATCTGGTGATAAGACATTAGAAACCGGAATGGTAAACGCCTCAATCAATGAAAAAAACGAGTTAGTGATAATCCCTTCAAAAACATCCTCCAAAACTGATTTTGATTTTTTTAATGGCAGCTGGGATGTGAACAACCGGCAATTAAAAGGCCGGTTACAAAACAGCAATGAATGGATCACCTTTCCAGCCAAAAATGAGGTTACCATAATTTTAAGAGGTACCGGCAATACGGACAGATATTACTCTAAAAGAAACGGGCAGGATTTTGAGGGAGCCACGCTGCGTTTGTTTGATCCGAAAACAAAATTATGGAGTCTTTACTGGTCCGATAGCATCAATGGTGTGTTGAATACTCCTATGGTTGGATCGTTTGATGGTAATATCGGCAGGTTTTATGCCAATGATACTTTTAATGGAAAAGATGTTATTGAAGTATTCAAATGGGATAAAACAGATCCTGACAACCCGGTATGGAGCCAGGCGCTTTCAACCGATAACGGAAAAACCTGGGAGTGGAACTGGTATATGTATTTTAAAAAGATCCGTAATGAAATGAAAGACCCCGAATTAAGTGAGAACCAAAATATCAAGGTACTTGAGCTGCGTAACTATATTATTAAGCCCGGCAAAAGGGATGATTTTATCAAGTACTTTGAAAAGCATTTTATCACATCTCAGAATATTTTGGGCGGATATGTTTTGGGACAGTTTAGAATTAAGGATGCTGATAGCCAGTTTCTCTGGTTCCGTGGCTATAATGACATGGCTGCCCGCAGCGTTTATTTGCCAGAGTTTTACCGCAAAAGCCGTGTCTGGAAAACATTCGGACCGGGAGCCAACACTCTTTTAGACGATAGTGATGATGTTTATTTATTAAGGCCGCTGGCAGGTATTGACGGTGCAAATGAGCAAAGCAAAGGCATTAATACCAATGATTTTGCGAAGCATAAAGGTATAGTGGTAATAGATTATTATACAGCCAACGAAGGCGGACTTGATCAATTGATCAGTTTATATAAAAGCAAATATGCCCCTCTTCTGCAAACTGCCGGCATAAAAAATAACACGCTTTGGGTTAGTGAACTATCACAAAATGATTTTCCTGCACTTCCCGCAAAACAGGAAAAAAACCTGCTGGTAGCTATTACCTTCTATAACGATGAGGCCGATTACAATTCAAAACTGAAACTAGTGGGTACTGATGTGATTCAAAGTGAAATGAAGAAATTTATAAGGGATAAGCATACCATGATAGTTTATCCTACTACCAAATCCTTTGGTGAGGCAACGTATTGAATAGCCCAATCTTCAATTGCTTAATGCTCTAAAAGATCAACGCTTTTTTGAATCCAATCATCCTTTTGGGATAAATAATGATCGGGTTTTAGCCCTGTATTATCAATCCCCTGGTTATGATCGATCCGTCTGCTGCGGGAGGAGGAGTAACGCAGGGTATAAGGCATGCACGAAAACGGCGCCTCAACAACATTGGAATAATCAAGTGTGCCGGATGTACTTTGCCCCATAAATATCACTTTTGAGCTTTGGCGGGCAAATAGTAAAAATTGCTCGGTTGTGCTGGCACAACCCTTATCAATAAGGATAACTATTTTGGATGGGGAGGGGAGTTTTTTATAATTGGAAATTAATTCATCATCTGAAGTACTTACCCATTTGCCTTTATTGGCTTCCAATTGTTGAATTATGCCCGTAATCTCCTTTCTGTTCTCATCGGGCAGGTCCTTATCGTCGAGGTATTTTTTCCATCCGTTTATATTCGCTTCTGTCGACCATAAACTTACCCCTATTTCCTTAACAGGGTCAGTATATACATAAGGAAGCAAAGGCCCATAGGCAAAATCAGCGCCGCCGCCGTTCCCCCGCAGGTCAAGTACGAGGTTGGGCATTGTTTTGAGCAGCGGTTCATTTACCCTCATTACTGAATCTATATTTTTGGCATTTGAGGGGCCGAAATTCGATATTTTAATATAGAGCGTTTTGTCCGATAGCTTCCTTGAGGCAACCGGCACATACTTGTAATTCAACTTCTCTCGGGTGGTTCCCTCCCGCTGCCAATCGCCGCTTATGAAATTTCCCCCGAAATAAAAATACTCCTGTTTTGGCATCTGGTTAATAATGTATAACACCCCTTTTGCCAGGCTGTCGCTGGTTAATTTCCCTTCAAACTTAATCATGCCCCTTTTCCATCCCGGGAGACTTGACTTGATAATGATGCCGATATAATCATGCAGTGGAGTTTTGTCTTTGATCACCGCGATCTTGTATAAGGCTGTGTCGTGAAAATTATAGATACCTTCAAATGTGGTTGATTTTCGGAGCTCGGCTATCTTTTCATCGGATATGGGGATGATTTCCCTTTTGCTTATAAATACAGAGTCTTTCTTATAAGGGTCGAAGTTAACGCCAACGGATACATGATGATCCTTAAAATGGTCGAGAAATTCAGATATGATCAGCAGGCATTTTTCAGTTGAATGCGGGCCCTTGCAATAATTTCGGTATTCGTTAACCAATTTTTCGTAACCGGCATCGGTCATTAATGCTTTTTTATCATTGAAACCAGCATAGTTCTTCGCCATAAAATTCTCTATGTAGTTGAACTCTGTTTCGCAGCTACATGTTTGGGCAAATGAAAAGGTGCTAATGAAAGCCAGCATGAATAGCAGTGCGATCTTTTTAATCATGATTTCAAAGGGAAAGATTAAAACAAGTATAATAATTTCTTGCAGAAATTAACCATCATGTTCTATTTCCTATCGAAGACGTCAGTAAAGATACAGGTGGCTTCGCAATGTCGTTTGCGGGGACACAAACGACGATAATAACTATCCTGCTTTATTTGCTGCCGAAGAGGGCCGTTACGTTTGGGCGGGAGAAACTCATCAATATACACAGTCTACATAGGCTATTGTTTCGGCATTAACGCCGAAAGGGCATTGCAGCATTACTTTTCCTTTATTGTCAACTGCCATTGAAGCGCCAATGCAATCCCAGTTTTTCCAGGGGCCATCGGTCATCTTCCCTACATTGCTTACGCCAATAATATAAATTCCGAATTTTTGTGCTACAGGTATGTAAGCATCCTTCCATGTACCACCATAATGTTCTTTTTCATTATCATAGCCCGGCGGTACGGCCCATGCACAAGGCGAGAGTATAATATCCGGTCCCATTCTAGCTAACGCAGTAGTTATTGAATGATCGCCTGTTGCGGCATCAGCGCAGATCATTACGCCTATCCTCCCCAATTTTGTATCCGCTACATTCAACCTGTCACCTGTTGAATAATAAACCTTTCCGATGTCCAGCTCGCTGATCTTCCGGTGCTTCAGTACTAAACGGCCCGAATCGTCGATCAAAACCGCAGCATTATAAACCCTGCTCCCGTCCCTTTCAGTCATGCCGGAACAAACATAAATTTTATACTTAGCAGCTATTTGCGACAACCGCGTATATACCTTTCCCCCAGGAATAGCCGAAGCATTAACAAGGCTGCCTGGATTTGTCCAGCCAATATCCATACATTCGGGCAAGATAGCTACCTGTGCGCCCTGGGTCGCTGCCTGCGCTACCAGCTTCTCCGCAGTAGCCAGATTGGCATTGACATCGTTACCCACCACATTCATCTGGATCATAGCAATTTTCACAGTTCTTTTACCGGTTGGAGTTGTTTGCTGACCAAATGAGAAAAACGGTGTTACAAAATATACACCTGCAAGTATCCACACTATAAACAATCTGTTTCCTTCCATTTGTAAATAGTTTATGTAATACACAAATGTAATCAACCAATCTCTATTCCGTCTTCAAACTCTTCACCGGGTTCATCAGAGCTGCTTTAACGGTTAGGAATGATACGCTGGCGAAGGCAATGAGCATTACTGCGATAAACGGCAGCGCAAAAAGCAGCCAGCTTACATCGAGCCTGAAGGCATATGATTCCAGCCATTTGTGAACCCCGTACCAGGCCAATGGCGCTGCAACGACAAAGGATATGATCACGAGTATGGCAAAATCCTTATACAGCAATTGCAATATGCTGTTTACTGTGGCGCCCAAAACCTTGCGGATGCCGATCTCCTTGGTGCGTTGCACAATGGTGTAAGACACGAGACCGAACAAGCCCAAACATGCCACCAAAATGGCGATAAACGTAAATATGCCGAATATGGTGCCAAAGCGCTGATCGGCCTGGTATTGCTTGTTAAAGTGTTGGTCGAGGAAAAAATAATCGAACTGATCATTCGGGAAATAGGTTTTCCAATTGGCTTTTAACAACTCTAAAGTATGTTGAATATTACCTGAACTTACTTTAATAGATACCTGGCTGCGCAGGTCGGGTATGCAACGGAAGATCAGTGCATCATAGGTATCATGTAATGATTGCTGGTGGAAATTATCCACCACGCCTACAATGGTATAGGTCTTTCCCCAAAAATCAATTTGCTTGCCTATAGCTTGTTCCGGCTTATCGAAACCCATGGGGTGCAGGGCTTTTTCGCTGAATACTACTGATGCGGTATCTATTGGGAAATCCTTCGAGAACTTACGGCCAGCAAGCAATTTCATATCATAAAAGCTGAGGTAGTCATAATCGCCGGCAATAATGCGGTACTGCTTGCCCTTCGAATCATCGGCCCCATGGGGCTTAATGCCACCTGCATTCCACCCCACCGCATCACCGGGTACGGATGTTGAAACAGTCATGGCTTTTACAGACGGGTCCGATAAAATGGTATTCTTAAAAGCTTTCATGTTCCTGAAAAAGGAGTCGATCTTGGCTATCGGTGGTTTTGCAACGATTGTTTGATCGATATTAATGCCGAGACTTTGCTTCTGCATATACTGTATCTGCCTGAACACTGTTAGCGAGCCGATGAGCAAAAAGATGGATGCAGCAAACTGGAACACCACCATCCCCTTGCGCAATATGATGCCACCCGGTGAGCCCGATAATTTGCCTTTTATTACCTCCACCGGTCTGAAAGATGATAATACAATGGCTGGATAAAAGCCTGAGAAGAAGGAACCTACTAACAAGATACCTATAACTGTAAGCCAGAAAACAGGACTCAAAAATAAACTAAACCCAATATGTGAGCCTGCTACGCTACCCAGAACAGGGAGGAATATAACGATAAGCACAAAGGCCAGTAAAAGCGATAACAGGTTTAGCAAACTGGCCTCCAGCATAAACTGGATGATGAGTTGCCCTTTCGCCGATCCCAGCGTTTTGCGTACACCTACCTCCTTGGCCCTGCCTATGCCCCTTGCTGTTGCCAGGTTGATATAATTGATCCAGGCGATGATAATGACAAATATGGCCACCCATAATAACAGGTAAACCGATTTGCCATCGCCGTTAGGCTGTAATTCTAACATCATGTTGGAATAAAGATGTATGCTTGTCATCGGCTGGAGGGTATAAACGGCAGATGCGCCCGATCCCTTAAATTGTTCATAGCCTTTTTTAACAACCGGTATAAATTTGGCTTCCAATGTCCTTGGGTTTACACCGGGCCTTAACAGCAGGTAGGTGGTGCAGCCATCATTAAACCACCGGGTATCGATACCGGGCGCATAAATTTTTGACAAAGTGAGCCATGATTGCATGAAATCAATTTTCATGTGGGTGTTTTCCGGCATATCTTTAAATACACCGGTCACTTTCATGCCCTTATCATTATAAGTGATAACTGTTTGACCAATAGGGTTTTGATTATGAAATAATTTATCGGCCACACTTTGCGATATTACTACGCTATTGGGCTCAGTTAATGCCGTTTTAGGATCGCCTGCTATTAGCGGATAAGAAAAAACATTAAAGAACGAATTGGTTACAAAATAATTGTTCGCCACAGACATCTTCTGATTTTTATAGCTAAGCAAGATATCACCTGCGGGAGCTATTTTTACAAAATCCTCTATATCGGGAAAATTTGCCTTGAATTCGGAACCGGCAGCAAAAGCCCCGCCTGCCCAACGTGTACTTAATTTGCCATTTTCATACCTGTCCTGGTTTACGCGGTAAATGCGATCTTTTTTTGCATGGAAATTATCATAACTGAGTTCGAAGGTAACGTACTGCAGGATGAGAAGGCAAGCAGCCATACCAATGGCCAGGCCGACAATGTTGATGAACGAAAAGGCCTTGTTTTTGGTGAGGTTCCTGAAAGCAACCAAAAGGTAATTTTTGAACATAGCAATGGGTTTGATGCCAACAAGATAACCAAAAATGTGCCTGCGTTGCAATTAGTTGATAATTAGCAAATTAATTTTTTAGCGAAATACTAATGCGTTCGGATTTGATACAGTTAACGTACGAAAGTGGACGTAGGTTGAAATATATCATACGCGTCATGGCGAGGAACGAAGCCATCTTTAGGGTTGCAGATCACGCAAACACCATTTCGTTAGTATGATAAAGGCGACATTGTACGCCCCCGTTCCAAGGAGTACAGGAAGTAATATAGGTGCGTTGACTTGCATAGTTTAGAGATGGCTTCGTTCCTCGCCATGACGGGTGGATTTATAATTTTGAAGAAATTTCTTTAACTATTGATACCGTTCCAAAGTGTTCCGGATGTTCCAAATGTTCCACTCTCTAAATGGAACACCTCCGCAGGAGTCCTTTGGACCTGAAATGCGGACACTAATCTCTATCATTTTCCCTCATCCACACCCTTGATGAATTTGATAACACCATCCATAAACACCTGCTGATCATCCCACATGGCCAGGTGACCGCCATTGGGACAATAAAGACTTTGACCATTTTTTACTTGAGTGCTCATCCATTTCATGTAGTTGGGGTCCATAGTATCGTATTTGGCGCCAACCATCAGCGTAGGCACGGTGATCTCCTTCAGCCTGTTAGTGATATCCCAATGCAGCAGTCTGCCACCGGTTTTAAACTCGCTGGGGCCCTGCATCATCACATAGATTTGTTCGTTCACATGCTTTAGGGCGCGCATTACCGGGTCGGGCCATTCAGGCAGACGGCAAAGATGTTTGCAGTAGTATTCGTTCCATACCAACGCCTGATAGGTGCTATCCTTGTACATGCCTTTGGCTTCATAGTTTTGCAGCGAATCGACCAATGATTTGCGCATCTGGCTACGCAGGGTGCCGTTATATTTTTCATAAGCAGGGATGCTTGCCATCATATTGCAAACGATCAAACCCTTTAGGTTCTTCTGATATTTCAAGGCATACTCCATTGCCAGGATGCCACCCCAGGAGTTACCGAGCAGATAGAAATTACTGCTATCCAAATTCAGGGCTTTTCTTACTTGCTCCACTTCTTCTACAAAGCGCGGGGTTGTCCACAGGCTGCTGTCGCGGGGCTGATCGCTGTAATAGGAGCCCAACTGGTCATATTCTATCATTTCAAAGCCTTCCTTCGGGAAAAAGCTTTCGAAGCATTCCATGTACTCGTGCGTCATTGCCGGTCCGCCATGCAAAAGCAGTACTTTAATGCGGGGATTATTACCAAAGCGCTTTGTCCATACCCTGAATTTACCAACAGGTGTTTGGATACTTACCATTTTTATACCTGCCACTTGCACCCCCGAATCAACCGGAGCAAAATATTGGGCTACTGTAGGACTATTGGCCCGTTGCTGGCAGGAAGCTAAACAAATGATAGCTAAAGGGATGAGGTAAAGGAGCTTTTTCATAACACTAATCTAAATAATTAAAAGTGAAACAAATACAAATCCAGGTTAGCTTTTACAATAACTTGCCTTCTATCAGCATTGCTTTTTCAATGGACGCTTCTTTTAAATGAACGTGCTTCAACCTGTCCTGATCACCGCTATACCCTTCAAAATCAGCCCGTGTAGGGAATGTAACCAGGTGTAATTCGTAAGGCTGATCGATAGTGGTTTCAATAATACAATCAGCGGTTGGCCGCACCCTGTAAATTAATGTGCCGTTATGTCTTTTTAACAATGGAAGAACATAGGATTCAAACAAATTGAAATCATCCTCATGGTTTTCTTTTACAAAAATTATTTGAGTGAAATAAAGCATAGTATAATAAATTATAATTACATCAAATCTTTATCCTGTTTTTCCCGCCGAACTTTGTAGGCCAGGTAAAAAAGAAGGATGGCTGGAATGATACCGAGCAATGTACCGGCTGTCAGGAAATCAGGAGAAAAGTGGACCAACCGGTAAATAAATAATACCAGGAAACACATGCCTCCGGCCAGGTACAGATAAAAAAACTTATAGCTCATAAATAATCAATCCGATATCAACCCATGTTTATTTAGCCCTTTTTAATACAATAGCACCAAGAGGAGGCAAGTCAACAAGGATAGAATTTTCCCTGGCATGCCAGTATTCCTTTTCGCTTTTTATAGCTTTGGTATTGGTCATACCGCTTCCCCAGTATTGCTTTTCGTCCGAATTAAATATCTCTTTCCAGCTACCGGCAGCAGGTACGCCTACACGGGAACCATGATGCGGCGTCGGCGTCATATTTAAAATGATCACCAGGTCATCCTTTGGATCATGTCCTTTTCGCCCATAGATCAATATAGAGTTTTCAGCATTACCGCCGTCTATCCATTCAAAGCCTGCGCCTTCAAAACTCTTTTCGTATAATGCCGGTTCTGTTTTATATAATTTATTAAGGGCTTTAACGGTTTCCTGTATCCCCCTGTGATTTGGATATTCCAATACATACCATTCTAACGACTGGCTATAATTCCATTCTGACCCCTGCCCGAATTCACAACCCATAAACAATAGTTTACTACCCGGATGGGTAAACATATAGCTATAAACCAAGCGCAGGTTAGCAAATTGCTGCCACTCGTCGCCGGGCATTTTACGCAGCATTGAGCCTTTGCCATATACCACTTCGTCATGCGAGAAAGGCAGCATAAAGTTTTCGGTGAAGGCATAGATCAAACTGAAAGTAATCTGATTGTGATGATATTTGCGAAACAGCGGATCAGTGGAAAAATATTTGATGGTATCGTGCATCCATCCCATCATCCACTTCATGCCAAAACCTAAACCGCCAGTATAAACAGGCCTGCTTACCCCTGTGTATGCAGTTGATTCTTCGGCAATAGTTTGCGTATCAGGGAAATGGCTGTAACAGGCTTCGTTAAATTCTTTCAGCAGAGATATTGCCTCCAGGTTTTCGTTACCACCGTATATATTTGGCTCCCATTCGCCATGCTTACGCGAATAATCTAAATATAGCATAGAAGCTACCGCATCAACGCGCAGACCATCCACATGATAACGATCGAGCCAGAATAAGGCATTACTGATCAGGAATGCGCGTACCTCATTTCGCCCATAATTAAATATGTACGATTTCCAATCGGGATGAAAGCCTTTGCGCGCGTCGGCATGTTCATACAAATGTGTGCCATCAAATTTATACAGCGCGTGCACATCCCCGGGGAAATGCGAAGGTACCCAATCCAATATTACACCAATTTCTGCTTTGTGGAACGCTTCAACAAGCTTCATTAATTGCTTCGGTGAACCGTAACGACTGGATGCCGCATAATACCCGCTTACCTGGTAACCCCAGCTTGGATAATATGGATGCTCTGCTATCGGCATAAACTCTACGTGTGTAAAGCCCATTTCCTTTACATAAGGAACCAGTTTATCGGCCAGCTGCTCATAATTATAAAAGGCATCCGGGCTCTCCGGGTTACGTGCCCAGGAACCGATATGCACCTCATAAACGGAGTAAGGACTGTTTAATGAATTATGAGCATGGCGGTCCTTCATCCATTTGGTATCCTTCCACTCGTAATAAGTATCAGCTACTATAGATGCCGTGCGGGGTGGTTCTTCCCAGCGCAGGGCGAACGGATCACTCTTTTCCAGGTCCTCACCTGTGGATGATTTAATATAGTATTTGTAAGTTTCGCCATCGCCTATGTTTGGAATAAACCCCTCCCATATGCCGGAAGCGTCCCAGCGTACAAACAATGGATGTGATCCGCGATCCCAATAGTTAAAGTTACCGATAACAGCTACATGCTGCGCATTTGGCGCCCAAACAGAAAAGTAAGTACCTACAACACCATTAAATTCGATCACATGCGAACCGAACTTCTCATAAAGCTTATAATGCTTGCCTGATTTAAACAGACCTATATCGAAGTCGGTAAAACGGCTGTATACCTCCACTGCATTAAATTGCCTGACCTCTTGTTTTTCCACCTTTGCCTTTTTTGTTGTTTCGGTTTTCACTGGTTTACTTGCAGCAGCTTTTTTTTCCTTAACTGCTTTTGGGGCAGGTGTTTTTGGATCGGTCTTCTTGGTTAATTTTGCCATGGTATGGTAGCCGTTTAAGGCTTTAGATCAGTTCGGTTGAAGTAATAAACTTTTGTTTATAACAATCAAATATATCAATATTGTTTTGGCTTAAGCATTATCAAATCATTCAATTATCGCCTCATCCCAACCCTTCTCCAAAGGAGAAGGGCTTAAAGAAAGAACAATATATCATTTTGCCAGTTAAAGTCCTCTCCTTTGGAGAGGATTTAGGTGAGGCCCACACAAAAAAGGCCCCTTTTACGGAGCCTTTTAACTATTTAAGTATCTCTATTTGTTTAAAATTCTTGGGGAACTTTAATGTGACTGTGTGATCTTTATTGACAACAAAATCTGTAATATCCTTATTATCAGCAATTATCCTCGACGGTTTGAAAGGCAAGCCGATAATATTGAAATGATAATTCTCATACCGTGGCGTATATAACCCCTCCATACTTTGCTGTATAGTGAGTTTGCCTTCCTTACCCTTCACTACAAACTTCTTTTCAAGATAAATATCCTGCTCATAGGCAAAGGTTTCACCATAGTCCTCAAACAGGAATGAATTGGCCTCGATGTCACTGTAATAAATATTCAGCTTCACTTCTTCAATTTCCTTTTCGCCCACATACTGCATTACCGGGTATTCGGGTATCACGGAGCCTGCCTTTACAAATATCGGCATAGTATCCAACGGTGTTGGTACGATCACTTCCTTTCCACCATCTATCAATCCATGATCCCAGAAATTGTACCACTTGCCTTTAGGCAGATATACGATGCGGCTCTTTTGGCCAGGTTCTAATACAGGGCAGATCAGTATTTTATCGCCGAAGGTAAATTCATCCTGCCTGAAATGATTGGTCAGCACATCCTGTTCCTGCAAAACCACCGGCCTCAAAATCGGGAAGCCGTAACGATGATGTTCCCAGAAAGCCGAATATAAATAGGGCAGTAAGCGGTAACGCAGCTCAATAAATTTACGATTTATAGCAGTATATGGCTCGCCAAAGCTCCAGGGCTCGCGTTCCTTGGTATCACCGGCAGAGTGAGCGCGCATAAATGGCGAGAAAGTACCCATTTGTATCCAGCGGGTAAACAACTCACCGTCAGGCTCGCCGCTAAAACCGCCTATATCTGTTCCGCAGAATGATATTCCGGATACCGATAAGCGCTGGCACTGGATATTACCTAGTTTCAAATGCTCCCATGAAGCTACATTATCTCCTGTCCACACAGATGAATAGCGCTGCACTCCTGAATATCCTGCTCTTGTAATAGTAAAAGGGCGCTTATTCTTCATCAGTTTGCGCATACCTTCGTAAGTAGCGCGCACCATTTGCATTCCGTAAACATTATGTGCCTTGCGGTGTGATCCGCGATGCCCGTCGTATTGATGGCGTACATCATCGGGGAATGTTCCTGTACCAAACACTGCGGGTTCGTTCATATCATTCCAAACACCGGCTACGCCTAATTGTACCAGTTCATCAAACAATCCTCCCCACCATTCCCTTACTTCAGGATTGGTAAAATCAGGGAACTGGCAACGGCCAGGCCACACATGGCCCTCCATAAAGTAATCGTCGCAACGGCGGCAGAAGTATTTATTTTCCTTACCCTCTTTAAATACCGAGTAATTATCGTCCACACGTATCCCGGGATCAATAATCACTACCGTTTTAAAACCCTGGTCTGATAGTTCCTTGATCATCTTTTTTGGATCGGGGAAATACTTGCGGTTCCAGGTAAAGCAGCGGTAGCCATCCATGTAATCTATGTCGAGGTAAATACCATCGCAAGGAATCTGTTTTTCGCGGAAGGTTTTTGTTACCATCCTCACCTTTGATTCGGGATAATAACTCCAGCGGCATTGGTGATAGCCTAGCGCCCAAAGCGGCGGCATCGGGTGTGTACCTGTCAGGATATGGTAACGCTTAACCACGTCCATCATGTGCGGGCCGTGGATATAGTAGTATTGCAATTCTCCCCCATCGGCCCAAAAGCTCGTTTTGGTTGGATCCTCGGCGCCAAAATCAAAATCGGCCTTAAAGGTATTATCAAAGAATATCCCATGGGCTATTCCGTTATTCAGGCTGATATAAAATGGGATGCTGCGATATAGGGGGTCCTGATTCCATGCGAAAGAGTAAGCGTCTGTATTCCAGTTTTTTAGGCGTTTTCCGCGTAAATTGAATTCGGTAGGCTTATCACCCATTCCAAAGAAACTTTCTTCAGCATGGCATTCCTTTGTGCAATAAACATAATAACCGCCAAATTTTATGTTCTCCTCCCAATGCATAGGTACAGCATCAGAACTGGTAACATGGTTTTGGTTATCAGAAAACGAGATAAAGAAATCCTTTTTGCGGACATGACAGTTTACAATATTGGTTGAAACTACATACTCGCTTTCATTCTCAGACAGGTGAAATAAGGATACTTTTTGCTCGAGTTTGGGTACAGCGTATGAAAATTCATCTAAAAAAACACTATGGGGGGCCAGCCTCACCCTTATAATTTCATCAGTTATAACGGCAACTTCAACCTTGGCATCTCCGTCGGTAAAGAAAAATTTATTCCCCTTTTGCTCAGCAGCAATGGGCATACCCAGGTATTTTTTTACTATAGGTTTGATGCCAGCCGCAGGATTATTTATATGATGAAATTCTTCTTCTTCCTCTTCGATCAGCTTGCCGGGCAGCAATTCCGGATTTAATATATTCTTATCTTCCATGCAAATTATTCGTCTCTTTTGCTAATATGTGGTTGTGTATCTTTTACGCAATATAAGGATTGGGGTTTATAAATGGCGCCTAATATTTAACTAATAATTGTTGAAATAACATGTTAAAAATATAATGCTCTAACTATCAGGGCTTATCAATGGTTTGAATTTTTGCACCATCGTGGACAAATAAAACCGAGATCGCCGCCAGGAACATAAACACCCCGGCCATTACCAAACCATAAATTGCCTGGCTGTTAAATAAATATTTTACTATCAGGCTGCCTGTAAGACTATTAACTATCTGTGGGAACGTGATAAAAAAGTTGAACAGACCCATATATACGCCTATTTTCTTTGCTGGTATCGAGCTGGACAATATCGCATAAGGCATTGCCAAAATGCTACCCCATGCCAAACCAACTCCAACCATAGACAAAAATAACAGGTAATGGTTTTGGATGAAGAATATAGATATCAAACCAATACCGCCCATGGTTAATGAAAAGGCATGCGTTCTTTTACGGTTGATCCTTTTAACTACCCAGGGAAGTGATAGTGCGTACACTGCGGAAACAGCATTATAAACGCCAAACATTTTGCCTACCCAATCGCTGGCAATGTTGAATTGCCTGGACGAAGTATCGCCGGCAGGCAAATGATAAACATGCGCCGCAATAGCCGAAGTTGTAAAAACCCACATGGAGAACAAGGCAAACCATGAGAAAAATTGAACAATACCCAATTGCTTCATGGTTTTGGGCATATTAACCAGGTCGTACATAAACTCAGCAATACCGCTTTTCTTTACTGTTATCTTCAGGTCTGGCTTATGAAATCTTGCATATTCTTCCGGTGGGTATTCCTTTGTTTTAATTACTGTCCATAAAATGCACCCTATCAATACTAAACCGCCTGCATAAAAGGAATACAAAAGGTTATCCGGCACTATACCCTTTGGCGCCGTTTGTGATACATGAAACCATTCGGCCAAAACAGAGGGTAAGAACGACCCCATGATAGCACCCACGCCTATCAAACAAGTTTGCAACGAAAAGCCTGTATTATGCTGACTATCAGGCAGATTATCAGCAACCAATGCTCTGAATGGCTCCATCGCAACGTTGAATGAAGCATCCATCAGCATCAGCATACCAGCGCCCACAATAATAGGCGGAATAAGAAATGCCAGCCCGGACGAATTAGGCAAAAAACACAGCGCTACGCCTGATAAAAGCGCGCCTGTTAAGAAATATGGTCTTCTGCGGCCTAAACGGTTCCATGTACGGTCACTGTAATGACCGATAATAGGCTGAATGATCATTCCTGTTAATGGTGCCGCCAGCCAAAACCACGATAAATTATCCACCTTAGCACCAAACTTTAGCAATATGCTGCTCGCATAACCTGTTTGCAATGCAAATCCAAACTGAATGCCTAAAAAGCCAAAGCTCATGTTCCATATCTGCCAGAAACTCATCCTTGGCTTTTGGATGATGCTTAGTGTTGCCATAATTTATTTTAGGTTCAATAGTTTAGTTGGTCAAAATTCTAATAGCACTCCGCTTGAAGCTGGCATTGTAATACTTAAGCCACTCGCAATATCATTCGTATTATGCTTAGCCCCGTTCAAAAGATCGGTAAATTCCTTATTTCCACTTGCATGCAATATTTCCAGCAGATCAGCAGGCAATTTTACATTCAGTTTTTGCTCTGTTCGGTTAAAATTGGTGATCACCAATATACGCTGTTTGTCTGTAAAGCGTACGTAAGCATAGATACGCTCATTAAATCCGCTTCCATTATTCTGATTTGCCAGCATCAGTTCCCAAAATCTACCGGTTTTTATCGCCTCATTCGTTCCTGCTATATTCAGTAATTTGCTGTAAAAATTTCGCAGGTTTTTTTGACTTTCGGATAATTGTCCGCCATCCATCTTCCCGTTATTCAGCCATTTCTGATGCTCAGGCACGCCCCAGTAATCAAATATACTGGTGCGGCCATCATTACTGCTAAAACCCTCAGTACCAGCCCCCGGTTCCCCTATTTCCTGCCCGAAATAAACCATCACTGGCCCGGTATTAAGCGTAGCCGAAACGATCATGCCCGGTACGGCCAGCCATGGGTTACCGGCAAATTCCGGCGACGCAATACGCTGCTCATCATGGTTTTCCATAAAGCGCAGCATGTGTTCATCCATAAATTTGCAATCCTGATTCCACACGTGGTTAATATCCCAGGTAGTGGCCTTTGGGTCATTAACGGTCAATCTCCTGATGGCGTCATACAAGCCTACCTTATCATATAAATAATCAAATTTTCCGTTGAAGATGTAATCATGATATTTATTTACATCATAAGCCTCACCAATAAATATCAACTGCGGAAATTCGGCTTTCAGTTTGGGAATCACCCACCCCCAAAATTCAAAAGGTACCATTTCCACCATATCACAACGGAATCCGTCAACTCCTTTTTCGCTCCAGAAATGCAAAATATCAAACATCTTGTTCCACACCGGGGGTATTGGATCGAAGTGTGTTTGACGGCCATTCTGATAATCCACACCGTAATTCAGCTTCACCGTCTCAAACCAGTCATCAATTGATGGCGTTGCCGTAAATTTATCATTGCCTGTTGCCTTAGCCGGACTCTCATCAAACTTGCCATCCTTTAGGGGACTTTTAAAACCATCTCCACCCGGATTGTATCCCGATGGAACAACAAACGGCTGCCCGGGCGTATAATAAAAATCATTTTTTGGGTCAAATGCCCTGCTCTTGTCATCATCCTGCCCGAAATCGCGGATACCTTCAGGCTTTGCATCAGAATGATAAGTGCGGGCAACATGATTGGGTACCAGGTCCATTAATACTTTGAGTCCATTTTGATGCGTGCGCTGTATCAATGCTTTATACTCGCCCATACGGTTTTTTACGTCGACGGCCAGATCGGGATCAACATCATAATAATCCTTTATCGCGTAAGGCGATCCTACGCGCCCCTTTACCACATCCGGGTCATCAAGTTGGATGCCAAATTGCGAATAGTCGGTCATGGTAGCATGTTCGATCACCCCTGTGTACCAAACATGCGTAAAACCCATTTTTTTGATCTCCTGCAGGGCCTTATCATTAATATCGTTGAACTTGCCTGAGCCGTTCTCTTCTATGGAGCCATAGGTTTTGTTCACCTGTTTGGTATTTCCGTATAAGCGGGGCAGCAATTGATAAATAATCAGTTTATGGTTAGTCTGGGATGATTCCATTTTTGGATGTTTTTTTGGAGGTCTTACCTGCGAAAATGCGGTTACCGGTGCAATTGCTGCCGCGATAAGACAAACAAAAACTATACTTTTTTTCATGCTGAATTGGCTGAAGCTTTATGCTTCAACCAATAATTCGTTGTTGGCTTGTACCTGCTGCTCCCTGCCGTAAACCAATACCGACACTTCGTTGCCCGACAGGTTTTTGATCTGCACCCCATCCTTGCTCACTCTAATATTCAGCAGCGTACCCCTGAAACCGATATGGAACGAGAATGATTGCCATTTTGCCGGAAGGAAAGGCTGGAACGATAATTTCTCATCCCGCACGCGCATACCGCCAAAACCTTCCACAACAGCCATCCATGTGCCGGCCATAGAAGTGATATGGCAGCCATCTTCAGTATCATTATTATAATCGTCCAGGTCGAGGCGCGAGGTGCGGAGATAAAATTCATATGCCCGTGCTTCATCACCCAATTTTGCCGCTATAATGGCATGCACGCAGGGCGATAAAGATGACTCATGCACTGTGCGCGGTTCGTAAAAATCATAATTACGACGAATGGTGTCCAGATCATACTGATCTTCAAAAAAGTAGATACCCTGTAAAACATCAGCCTGCTTGATGTAGCACGAGCGCAATATCCTGTCCCAACTCCATTTTTGGTTGATGGGGCGATCGGCTGCAGGCAGGTCTTTTACCAAGATTTGCTCTTTATCCAAATACCCGTCCTGTTGTAAAAACACCTGCTGCTTTTCGTCATACGGGTAATACATATTTTCGATAATATGGTTGAATTTTGCCGATTCCTTTTCCTTATCAAAATGTATTTTATCTACCAGCGCGCTATATTTTTCTGACGCTTGTGCAGCAACTTTATCAGCCACCTCCAGCGCATATTTCATACACCAGGTAGCCAGCGTGCTGGTATACCAGTTATTGTTGATGTTGTTCTCGTATTCGTTCGGTCCGGTTACGCCCAGCATCACATATTGTTGCTTATCATCAGACCAGTTAACCCGTTGAGACCAGAACCTGGCTATCGCGATCAATACTTCTAAGCCATAATCAGCTAAATATTGCTCATCGCCCGTGTAACGCACATAATTGAATATGGCGTAAGCAATGGCCCCATTTCGGTGGATCTCCTCAAAGGTGATCTCCCATTCATTATGACATTCGGTGCCATCCATGGTAACCATGGGGTATAAAGCCGCACCATCTTTAAAGCCTAATAGTTTGGCATTATCAATAGCCTTATCCAGTTGTTTATAACGATATAAAAGCAGGTTGCGGGTAACCTTTTGATCGGCTGTGGAGAGGTAGAAAGGCACGCAATAGGCCTCGGTATCCCAATAAGTTGAACCACCATATTTTTCGCCGGTAAACCCTTTCGGGCCAATGTTCAAACGGTCGTCCTCACCGGTATAAGTTTGATTTAGCTGGAAAATATTAAAACGTATTCCTTGTTGTGCCGATGCATCACCTTCGATAATAATGTCGTTATGTTTCCATTTTTTATCCCAGGCAGCGGCTTGTTCGGCCAGCATGGTATCGAAACCTTTTTCGCTGATGGTGTAGAGCTTTTCTTTTAGTTTGCCTTCTAATTCTTCCGGCTTATAATTTTGCGAAGATAGATTGGCGGCATATTTATAAATAGTGAAAGATTGCCTTGTGCCAATCTGATGCTTAATTTTAGACCCCGCATATTTCTCTCTTAAGATGGGATCGCTACTCAAGTTCCTTGGATCGTCATTAACTGATGTAGTGAATGTCATGCCGGTAGCCACATCAAAGCCTGTTTTTTTGGTGCGCATCTGTACATAGCCCCCATTAGCCCAATTTGCTTTTTTGATCTCGTCCCAAAATTTTTCGTCGTAATTAGAATCCTTGTTAACTACATCGCCATCAATAAAAGGAGTAACAACTATCTCTCCTGCAAAATTAATTGACGATATATGATATTTGATAACCCCAACTTCATCATCAGCTATACTACAAAAACGAATAGCTTCAACTACAACTTCTTTGAAGGCTTTAGTCCTTGCCCTGAATCTTCTTTTCAGGTAACCCTCTTTCATGTTTAACTCTCTACTAAATTCTATCACCTCACACTTTGCCAAGTCGAGTTGCTCACCATCTAATGAAACATCTATCCCAATCCAATTAGCAGCATTCAAAACTTTGGCAAAATATTCAGGATAGCCGTTCTTCCACCAGCCCACACGGGTTTTATCAGGATAGTAAACCCCAGCCACATAATTGCCCGGTAATGTTGCGCCGCTGTATGCTTCCTCAAAATTAGCACGCTGCCCCATACGCCCGTTACCCAGGCTAAAAATGCTTTCGGATACCAGGTTATAATGCGGATCAAATCCTTCCTCTATAATTTTCCACTCATCAACTTTGATATAGTCCTTCATGTATTGTAATTGTGTGTGTGTGCCCCCTAACCCCCTAAAGGGGGAATAAGGGTTGTTGTTGTAATATATTTAATTTTAGTTCGTCATCATTTCCCCCTTTAGGGCCCCAGGGGGCTTAATTTTTCTATCGTCATCTCATTCAAACCCTTCACCACCATGTCAGCTTCCCCCAAAACATCGGGCGAACCTATGCCCACCACTTTCATCCCACCGGCTATGGCTGCTTCCACGCCTGCAATGGCATCTTCAAATACCACGCAGTTGCCGGGTGCTATGCCCAATTCTTCAGCTCCCTTTAAAAACACTTCCGGGTCTGGTTTGGGTTTGCTCACTTTGTTGCCATCAATAATGGCATTGAATAAGTGCGCGATGCCTGTTTTCTCCAATATTATCCCCGAGTTTTTGCTTGCCGAACCTAAAGCTGTTTTTATCCCAGCATTGATACACGCCTCCAA
>Ga0206890_1108_pt1 | contig 25089 bp, 17 predicted proteins | sample Alteio_BWOrgHeat_58_FD_152960 | JGI IMG/M metagenome (GOLD analysis project Ga0206890, IMG submission 152960) | Enriched cells from forest soil in Barre Woods Harvard Forest LTER site, Petersham, Massachusetts, United States - Alteio_BWOrgHeat_Nextera6 ... | reverse complement strand
GTAGATTTTTCCTCTGTCTCCCGGCGTTCAGCACTCAATTGGGCAACCTGTGCCACCCGTTGTGCTTTTTCATCCTGCACCTGCTGCATACTACGTTGCAGGTTCATAACAGAGGTATCGGCCACGGCAATTTTTTTCTCCGCCTCAAACTGGCTGCGCTGTCTTTGCTGGTATTCATTGCGCATTTGTTCAAGCACACGTTTTTTCTCATCAAATGCTGCGCGTTTTTCATCTACCGATTTGCGCAGCGTTTCCAGCTCCAGCCTTATTTTCTCTAATCCGGAATTTTCTTCTGTTATTTGTTTCTCTGAGAAGGTTATTGATCCTTCCAGTTTCTTTGATTGTCCGCCAGCACCAGATAAAAAATCCCCGAGGCTCTTCTCTCGTTCCTTCAGGTGTTCGAATCTTTGCGCCGCAAGCTTTTTATCACTTTCCAGTTGGCGTACCCTGTTCACGAGCTCATTAAATTGTTTCTGCAGCCCGTTTAATTCCTGCTCTTTTGCTATTAGTTGTACCTTATGCTGTTCTATGCCTGCTTCCTCTGTGGCTACTATTGCCTCCAGTTGGGTTTTATGGTCTGTCTGCGCGTCATTCTGTTCATGCAGCGTTTTGTATTGTTCGTTGAAATGCTCTAAGGATGCTTTGGCAAGTTCTATACTTACCTCTTTGTATTCCCCTTTAATAGAAAAATAACGTTCCGCTTTTTTAGCCTGGCTTTCCAGCGTTCGTAGATTATTACCTATCTCAAATAGCAGGTCTTCTATGCGCGCTATGTCCAGTTCTGTTGCTTCCAGTTTTTGCTTTGCTTCTTTCTTCCTTGTTTTATAGATGGATATGCCAGCAGCCTGTTCCATCATACGCCGGCGGGAACCGTCTTTGTCTTTTATTATATCATCCACCATCCCCAGCTCTATGATCGCGTAAGAATCATTGCTGACACCAGTATCAAGGAAAAGGTTATGAATGTCTTTCAGCCTGCAGCTTACATCATTCAGGCGATATTCACTTTCTCCGTTTTTATAAAACTTCCTTGTTATTGTAACTGTGGTAAATTCTGTGGGAAGCAGGTTGCGTGTGTTCTCAAAAGTCAGGGACACCTCGGCCATACCTGAGGCATTTCGTGTCCTGGAACCATTGAAGATCAGGTCATCCAGGTTATCAGAACGGAGTGCCTTGATCTTGTGTTCGCCAATAACCCAGCGGATAGCGTCAACAATATTTGATTTACCGCAACCGTTCGGGCCTACTATGCCGGTTATTGGGTTATCTAATATGATATGGGTTTTGTCAGCAAAAGACTTGAACCCTTTAATTTCCAACGACTTTAATCGCAAAGCACAAAAATTTAGGAGGACGGCAAAGATAACTTAAAATCAAAAGTTTGCACGGGAATTTGAGTCGGATTATTAATAAGTTCAAAAGTACGAAAAATCACATGTGACTTTAAGGGTTCATTAAAATAATGTTGCATACGCAGGTAGATCATCATCACTCAGATTCAACATTCATTTCAGCCACGTTGCAGTAATATTGATAAATACGCACATGGCAACCATATTGCTCATCCTTTTAATCTAATGAGCGCTGGTAAAATAAACCTCAGGAGGTCACTTTCTTTAATTCTTTGTAATATGAGGCGGTTTCAATCTATTCGATTGCGCATAAGCCCTGAGGGATTTTCTTATTGCCTCGCTGAATGATGTTTCCGTTTCCAGGTCATTTGCCACCAGTTTCATTTGGTTCTGGATATCGTCTTCCGGGGTAATATCGTTAAAAGGCTCAAAAGCGGGGTAGGCGTCAGAAATTATATTGGCCTGGGTTGATAAAAAAACTTCCTCACTGTCCCTAAGCCCTGCCAAACTTTGAGGTACTTCAATGTCGGCTATTTTTGCTCTGTTCCTGCTGATAAACAATCCCATTTTGTTTCTGAAAGGTGCAAGCGCGGCAAAGTTTTTCGTGATTTTAGACCTGTCTAATATCCTATGCCAGTCCGTGGTCATCCTATCAAGTGAATCATTTGTGCCGGACACCAGTTCATAAAACACTTGCTTAGCCTTCTGATCATAAAAACCACATGATGAAAACAAGTTCATCACAACTATCAAGATGAGCAGCAAAGTCCTTGGCATAAAAAAAATTTGCGCAAATATACAATAATCAGTTATGCTGATCCTCTATTTGTCATTCATTCAATATTTATAACTTTTTATCAGGTAATTGACGTCAAAGGTAATTGCAACGTTTAAGTTATTTTTTGACACTCGCGGCTCATCCATGAAATCGGCTCATTGAGCTATTGAGTCAATGAGCCATTATTATCTCATACCTTTGCTTCACAATTTTAAATAAAATAATATGGGCAAAGTTGCCATAAACATAGTTACAGGTAGTTTGCAGCAGGAGGAAATTATTGTGGGTATTGACCTTGGGACCACAAACAGCCTTATCGCAATTGTAAGAAGTGATACGCACCAACCCATAGCGTTGAAAGAAGTAGATGGGTTGGCCCTCGTGCCATCCATTGTTCATTTTGATGAATTTGGTAATACTACAATTGGTAATCCTGCCAAAGAGTTACTGATAGCACAGCCGGAACGCACCATTTACTCTGCAAAGCGATTGATGGGCAAGTCATATAAGGATGTGAGTCACGACTCAGGGTTTTTTGCATATCATATTATAGATGATGACACGGATGCGCTCGTAAAAGTGCAGGTCGGTCAAAAATTCTATTCTCCTATAGAACTGTCTTCATTCATTTTAAAAGAGCTCAAAAAACGCGCCGAGCATATATTGAAGGCCACAATCACAAAGGCAGTGATAACAGTGCCGGCCTACTTCAACGACTCGCAGCGTCAGGCTACCCGTGACGCGGGCAGGCTGGCAGGTCTTGACGTATTGCGAATTATCAACGAGCCTACGGCTGCAAGCCTGGCCTATGGGCTAGGTGCAAAGCAGGGTGAGGAGAAAACCATCGCGGTTTATGACCTCGGCGGCGGTACTTTTGATATTTCCGTACTCACGATAAGCAATGGCATTTTTGAAGTGCTATCCACACACGGCGACACTTACCTGGGCGGCGACGATATGGATAACCTGATCGCCAGGTTTTGGCAGGAAACCGCTGGTGAAGGTGATACTGACTTGGGGATTGGAAGCTCAATTGACAAATCAGTGATGCAGCAATTAAGAATGACTGCAGAATCTGCCAAAAAACACCTTACTGATAACGATTTTTTTGAAGGAGATATCAACGGTACGCCGGTAAAAATCACGAAGCAAGAATTCAATGATCTGATACAACCGCTTATAGACCGCACCATATCTGCCTGTCGAAGTGCCTTGCATGATGCCGGCCTAAAAAAAGAACAGATAGACGCTATAGTTATGGTGGGTGGTTCTACCCGTGTTCCATTGGTGAAAGACAGTGTACGCAACTTTTTTGGCAAAGAAGTGCATGATAGCTTAAACCCTGACGAGGTAGTAGCGCTCGGTGCAGCGGTACAGGCTGATATACTGGCAGGTAATAACACAGAAATGCTACTGCTGGATGTTACGCCTTTGTCGCTTGGAATAGAAACAATGGGTGGCCTGATGGATGTGCTTATTCCCCGTAACTCAAAAATACCGATGAGGGTTGGCCGCCAATATACCACGCAAAAAGATGGTCAGGGTGGCATGCGCATCTCTGTATTCCAGGGCGAACGCGACATTGTACAGGACAACCGCAAGCTTGCAGAGTTCAGCCTTACCGGCATCCCAGGTATGCCGGCTGGTATGCCAAAAGTGGAAGTTACTTTCCTGATTGATGCCGACGGCATCCTTAAGATAAGCGCTACAGAATTGCGTAGCGGAGTAGCACAAAGCATTGACGTAAAGCCGCAATACGGCCTCACAGATGACGAAGTAGAAAAAATGCTACTCGACTCACTCACCCATGCTAAAGACGATATTAAAATACGCGCACTCGTGGAAGCCTCCACCGAGGCACAGCAAATGCTGGATACCACAGAAAAATTCCTTGCCAAGCATCGAGAGTTCCTTAGCGATGAAGAAATAGAGCTAACCAATACTTGTATGCAGCAGCTGCGCGTCGCTATGGCCGCACAGGACAAGGACCGCATACAGCACGAAACAGAGTTGCTCAATGATGTTTCCCGCCCCTATGCCGAACGGGTGATGGATGCCGCGTTGAAGGACGCCATGAAAGGGAAGAAAGTGATATAATGACCTCATATAGTAAAGTCGACTAACTACGGCCTGCGCATGGATACTAAATTAGTCGTGCCCATTCGCCAGATAGCTTATCAAGTGAATTTTATATTTTTATACTTTCCCCTGGCTCGCAATGTTATTCAACTCCATATCTTTCTTGATATTCTTCCCGGTTGTTACGTTGCTGTTTTTTTTATTGCCACATAGATTTCGCTGGGTCCTGTTGCTGGTGGCATCCTGTTTCTTTTACATGTTTTTTAAGCCGGAGTACATTTTAATACTCGCTTTCACCATTGTAATAGACTATTTCGCAGGCATATTCCTCGAGAATGAACCAGATAAAAAGAAACGTAAAAAATACCTTTTAGCCAGCGTTATTGCTAACATAGGCGTGCTATCTGTGTTTAAGTATTATAACTTCCTGAATGATAATGTCACAGGGCTGGCGCTACTCTTTAATCTGAAAAACCCTATCCCGCATCTCAATTGGCTGCTCCCAATCGGCTTGTCATTTCACACGTTCCAGGCCATGAGCTATACTATAGAGGTATACTGGGGTAATCAAAAAGCGGAACGGCACTTTGGTATTTACGCATTGTATATTATGTTCTATCCGCAATTGGTGGCGGGCCCTATCGAGCGGCCACAGAATATGATTCACCAGTTTTATGCGCGCCAGCAGTTCAGTTACAATAATGCTGTGCACGGGTTAAACCTTATGGCCTATGGCTTATTTAAAAAAGTAGTGATTGCCGACCGGCTTTCAAGATATGTAAACCAGGTTTATAGCAATCCCGGTCATGCCAATTCATTTTCCGCATTGATAGCGGTTTGTTTTTTTTCCATACAGATCTACTGCGATTTTTCCGGCTATTCAGATATTGCGCGCGGTGCTGCAAAGGTTATGGGCTACGATCTAATGATCAATTTTAACCGGCCTTATCTTGCCAGTACCATTTCCGAATTTTGGAGCCGCTGGCATATTTCATTGTCCACCTGGTTCAGGGACTATCTCTATATACCGCTTGGCGGTAGCAGGGCGGGCAAGTGGAAATGGTACCGCAACCTGATTATTGTATTCCTTGTCAGCGGCCTGTGGCATGGCGCCAACTGGACATTTATTATCTGGGGCGCCTTGCATGGGTTTTATGTCATTTTCGCGATCCTTACGTCTGGCACCCGGGATAAGCTGGCAAAAGCGACTGCCATTGCCAAATGGCCGCGCATTTATAAATTCATCAATCAGTTAATGGTGTTCATACTGGTCACTTTTGCCTGGATATTTTTCAGGGCAGAAAGCTTCCATAAGGCGAAAGCCGTCATCGGCAAACTTTTTGAGGGCACCTGGTCACATAACCTCACCCAGCTGGCTGCTGAAAAAGGCCCCTTAAACTTAATCTTGTCATTTTTTGTTATCGGCCTGCTGGCTCTTAGTTACTGGCTTCCAGTAAACTTAAAATTGAAACACAGCCTGTTATTCCTGATCATCACAATATTTATTATTATTATTCTTGGCAAAAATGGCGGAGCAGAATTCATCTATTTCCAATTTTAGGGAGTTTTTATTGAGAGTACTTCTTCCGCTTTTTTTCATTTTCAGCGGGGCAGGATTTGTATTTAATTATTTTTTTGAAAAAGAGATCATTCTTAAAAGCCCGATTTGCGGGGCCTATAAAGTAAACAGGATCATCACGGAAACACACCCGCAGGAAATACCCATTTTCGGCTCATCACGCGCCGGTGGTGGTTTCATCCCTGATAGCCTGGGTAGCGATCTCTTTAATTATGGACTATCTGGTACAAATTATGACGTCGCACTGTTTTTCCTGAAGCAGGAATGCCGCAAAATAAAGACAACCCCCTGGATCATCCTCAATTTCGATCTGGATGGAATGACCTATGGCCGTGGCGATATTGGTAATTATATCTTGAATGCAAACAACCCAGAAATTGAGGCCCTGCTCGGAGCAGATTATAGGGGTTACTTCAGCGTGCCATTCATTAAATATTATGGGCGTTATGAAAACTATTTCGGGCTGTTTCTCAGCGACAGGATAGAGCTTACAAAAATTACCAATAAAGGCGCCTCATTGGAAAAAAATAGGTTACCGCAAAAAGAATTTAACGACCTGGTCTCGGAAAGAAAAAACACATCGCATACTTTTAGAAATGACCCTGTATTAGAACAAAGGCTCCTTCATATTATGAACACAAACTCAAACAGGCAATTTATATTTGTAATAGCCCCTTATCACACATCTTACTTTCAAGGATATACAAATCAAGCACCGGAACAAGCTTTTTTAGATACGCTTCGGTCTTTCAAGAACGCGAAAGTATTTGACTTCAGTAAATTACCGCTTGCTGACAGTATGTTTTTAAATACCACGCACATCAATTATAAAGGAGCAGTAATATTCAATCACCTGCTGAGAGATAGCCTTAAAGCTTTAGGCGCAGATTAACCGGAACACAATTACTCTGATGCCTATCTGGAGGAAGTTTTCTTATATTTTCCTATCGCTTCGGCCACAGCGCTGCGCAACAGGAATTCGGGATTTAATTCCGTAAACATTTTTGCTTTCGTCGGCGACAATTTTAATGCCTTCTCCAGCTGTAATAAACCCTCCTTGGCCTTACCCATTTCAAACAGTGCTGCCGCATGATAGTAATAAAAATCGCCTTTTTCCCCGCAATGTTCGCGGGCTACAGCCAATTGCGTTATTGCTTCCTCATAATATCCCGTCAGGTACAGGCCGCGTATCAGGGCTACCCATGTAGTCTTATTGCCTGGCTTCAGCCGCACTGCATTCAGATAGCACACCAGCGCTTCACTTTTTACATCCATCTCCATAAGGCAATTGCCTATAGCCATACAATAAGAGGCATTTTCTTTATCCAGATGCAGCGCTACGGAATAAGACTTCACCGCCTTTTCCCACTGTTTTTCGCGTGCGTAAGTTTCTCCTATCTTATAAAATATGCCATCGTCCTGAGGGCTAAGCTGTGATGCCTGCCTGTAAAACTGTCTTGCACGGGAATAGTCTTTCTGTTTTTCCCAGCAATAGCCCATTGCTTCAAATATTACATCCTCCGGCTTGGCGATTTCAATATGTTTTTCAAGCACATCGAGTGCTTTTTCGTACCACTTGAGCCGCATATATGCGTCGGCCATATTCCGGTAAGCAAATTCAAACTTTTCATCAATGACCACACAAAACTCATAAGCATCTATGCACTTCTCATACAATTTCAGTCCTTGGTAAGCTGCTCCCAGGTTAAACCATGCCAGCGCATTGTATGGGTCATCGTCGGTGAGTTGGGTATGCAGCGCAACACTCTCTTCAAGCCTCCCGGTAAAGTCTGCCCAAAAGCATATTTTCTGCAGCGCTTCTTCATTGCGTCTGTCAATCTTGATGACCCGTTTCAGTGTATCAAATACAGCGTCAAACTCTTCACTTTCATCATACACGTCAGATAGCTCAAGCAGGATTTCTATTTTGTCCCGGGATTGATAATCAGCCGATTTTTGTTCCAACCACAGAGCTGCCTGATCATATTTGAATTGGGCGAGCAATATATCGGAACGTAGGAGCACAGCATCTAAATTATTATTATCATATTGTTCCATCTCATCAAGCGCTTTAAGTGCTTGTCCATATTTTTGAGACTGGGTAAGTATTTCAGCCTTAAGCAACAAGATGGAAGCGGAAAAAGGATAATATGTTTTTGCTATGTCGCAGGCAAGGAGCGCCTGTTCTTCATTGCTGTTTTGGAAATAATATTCTATAACCCGCTCAAACTCCTCCTCATCCAATATAGATGTTGCTTCGCCGCTCTTTACTTCTTCATATTTTCTAAGGGTTTCTTCTAAAGGCCCCCACTCATCTTCATTAAAATCATCATCAAACATACACACATGATTTGTATCAAAGTTAATGAAAATAACAGGACAATGTATTACTACATTGTTACGGGAATGTCAAAATGCACACGTTACCAACATCTTATATTGACATATTTATTTTGTCTCGCTTTCTTAAAGGCGATCATGCATGAAACTGGCTATATCTGTACCAAGGCCGCTATCATTGTTGTTATCACCCATCAGGGCAAAGGAGCCTGAAAAAACAGGAAATTCTAACCCTGTGGTAAATCTTTGCCAGATGGTAGCAGAATCTTGCCCGTACACATTTACAGATGAAGAGAGCGCAACTAACAAAACAGTTACGAACATTTTCATAGCAAAAAAACGAGCATACCTCTATTTTATTGCTTTATTTGTTCTGTATGTCAACTAACGGTCTGCGGCTGGGGATCATTTCAGTAGATCGTTGGCTTGGCAATTTCTAAGTTACCCATTAATAAATACGAAAAAGTAGTCTCCATAACATAGGCTACAAAGACTACTTTTATTATTAAGATAACTAAACTACCTCTTTATCAGTTTCACGACATAGCTGGTTTCACCAGACATCACTTTTACCAAATAAACTCCGCTGGCTATATTCCCCAGGCTGAAAGTGTAAGGTGTTCCATCATTGTCCTTAATAGACTGCGACGTGATCTGTTTGCCTGCAATATCGGTGATCAGTATCGTTGCTTCTTTCAGTGCAATCGGTACTGCAACGCTGAAATCACTGGTAGTCGGGTTGGGGTAGATCAGTATTTCATTGGGGGCATTCTCGGCGTTCCCGCCCGTGCCACCTGACAATCTGCCGCCGCTCTTTCCTTTGGCAGGTTGTGTAATAGTGTAAGAGCCGGTTGCGGTACACCTGTGTGCATCGGTCACTGTTACCGAATAACAGCCAGCAGCAAGGCCCGTTGGGTCAGCAAGATATGAGCCATTGCTCCATACGTAGGTATACGGTGGGGAGCCTCCTGAAACGGAAATATTGATGCCACCATCGCTGCCACCATAACAACTTACATTGGTCACCAATGCTGTAATTGAAATTGCAGCCGGTTGTGTGATCGTGAACGTGTGAGCACAAGTACACCCCTTGCTATCGCTTACTGTTACCGTATAGCTTCCCGCTGTCAACCCGGTAAGATTTGCAATATGCGCCCCATTGCTCCACGTATAAGTATAGCCCGGAGTGCCACCCGATACGGATGTGGTGATACTGCCATTATCAGCGCCATAGCAGCTTAAATTTACTGTAGTTCCTGTAACGTTAACGGCCGTTGCCGGCTGGCTTATGGTGGAAGAGCCGGAGATACTACATCCATGAGCATCAGTAACGGTCACATCATAGGTTCCGGCAGATAAACCTGTTGGGTTAGAGCCATGTGCGGCTCCGCTCCAGCTATAGCTATAAGGAGTGATGCCGCCGCCAACAGTAGTACTGATACTGCCATTGTCGCCACCATGGCAGCTTACATTATCACATGTTGCAGAAAGCGTCAGTGCAGTGGGCTGAGTTATAGTAAATGAGTTACTGAGCGTACAACCCTTCGCATCAGTCACAGTTACTGTGTAAGTACCAGCTGGTGCAGAGGACAAATCATCAGCATGGGCAGATCCCGCTCCACCTGTTCTCCAGGCATAAGTATATCCGGCGGTGCCTCCCGAAGCAACCGCACTGATGCTTCCGTTGCCGCCATGGCAGGAAACGTTAACAATAGTCGGTGTATTCACGATTGCCGGTGGCTGGCCCACATTGGTTGCAATTGTTTTGCTGCAACCGTGTGCATCGGTAACGGTGACGCTATATGTGCCGGCAGCAAGCCCGGAGGGGTCAGCCCCTGTTGCTCCCCCTGTCCAGGCATAGGAATAAGGAGTTGTTCCGCCGCCAACGGTTGTACTAATAGCGCCATTGGTGTGGTTTCCGCCGTCTGCAACGTTGCAGGATACACTTGTTTCTGTTGCAGAAAAAGTGATTGTTTCAGGGTTAACCACAACATGTTGCGTAGCAGTGGCAGTATTAGCATGAAGATCGGTTACCGTCCAGGTAACTGTTGTTGTACCAACGGGGAACAATGCAGGCGCATTATTTACTACTGAAAGTACGCCGCAATTGTCTGAAGTAACAGGTGTACCCAGGGTGGTTCCTGCCGTAGCTAATGATACAGGTGCGCACCAGCCGTTAATGGTCACTGTAGGTGGAGCTGTAATCACGGGCGGCTGGTTGTCATTGACGGTAACGTTAAAGTTATTGCTTACGGTTCCGCAGCCATTTGATGCAGAAATAGTGACGGTTGTAACTCCCGTATTAAAAATGGAACCGGAGCCAGTGCCGCTGCCAGCTCCTGTAGTGGCTCCCGTAAGAGCGTAAGAAACCGAAGTTGCATTCGCAATTGCAGGAGTGTAGCTGATAACTGCCGAGCACAAACCTGGGTTTGTACCTTGCGTAATATTGCTCGTGGCAGATACTGTTGGTAATGGATTTACAGTAACATTTATTGTGGTCGTTGTAGTACCTCCTGCGCCATCAGATACCTGGATCGTGAACGCGTCAGTGCCGCTATACCCGCTTGCCGGAGTATAACTGAATCCTGTGGGCGTCACATCTCCCCCGCCAGAAGTTTGCGTTCCCCCGGTTGTCACTATGCCATTGGAGGGCGCGGAAGCAACCGTCCATGTTTCGGTTTGCCCGTAATCGCTGTCAGCAATTTCCAGCAATGGGGTAATGTCGGTAGCTCCGGAGTTTTCACAAACAGTCAGAGCCTGTGTGCCACCATTTGTGAAGGCAGGTGGATTATTCTGTATAATAAAATTGTAATCAAGCGCTTCGCCATCCTCCAAATCAACACAGGGATCTAAACTGGTATCGGTGTAGTAGCCAAGGTAGTTTGCGTCACTGTACAGATCAACTATACGTATCCTCATATTATAAAGGCCGGGCGTCGCAGTATATGGCATGGAGATGCTAATCAAATCCGTATCATAATAATAACCGGAATAAGTGCTGTATGTGGGAAGTGCCAGATCACTCGAACCACCTACAAATTCTGATGTTTCAAAAATGCCATCGTTATTAAAGTCAACCCAAACGGCCGCCATAACATCTTCAAATGCATCTACTGCTATGTTTACTGTATAGGTACCCCCGTGGTTCACGACAACAGGGGGCACCATCGTCCTTCTATCACCGTAACCGGTACCATTGCAGGTCATTCCATAGTCGCCCAGGCTGGAACTGCCCGCCCCCGCAATCCAGAAATTGGTTATGAATTCAGTAGAAAAACTACAAGCGTTGGCTTCATCGCTGTATACTGGGAGACAGTAGGGTATCTCTTCTACGGTAATGGGAAGCGTCACATAGCAACTGCCTATGGTATAAGTTATAGTTGCCGTGCCCAGCGCACCAGATGTGACAAAGCCACTAACAGGATCAACCGATGCAACGGAAGTATTGCTGCTGCTCCAGGCGCCGCCCGATGCATCGCTCAGTGTTGTGTTATGGGTAATGTACAGGACTGAATCGCCGGTTATTGCTACGGGGGGCGCAACTGTTATCAATTGAGTTGCGTAGCAGTAGTCCGATGTATAGGTAATATTGGCTGTGCCTCCGGCAATGCCGGTGACTTTGCCCGAAAGTGTATCTACTGTGGCGATGGCAACATTACTACTGGCCCACAAGCCGGCCGGGGTTGCATCGATAAGCGTTACGGACGAGCCACCACAAACGGTTGCCGCCCCTGTGATTCCGGCAATTGTTGGGTTTACCGTTACTACCTGGGTTACCGTGGCTGAACCACATCCGTTTGTCACATAATAGGACACAGTTGCCGTGCCTAGTGAAACGCCCGTAACAACCCCTGACGAGGGGTCTACAGTAGCGATGCCGGTATTGTCTATGCTCCAGGTTCCCCCGGTTATAGCATCGTTTATCGTTGTCGTAACCCCAGCACCGCCACATACAGCAGGCGTGCCTCCAATTGGGGCAGCCTGTGACGTAGTGATAGATACGTTAGTTATCATTTGTGTGCTCCCGGCATAGCCGGTGCCTGCCGAGAAACCAAAATATCCTCCGGGCGCCATGCTGAATGTACCAGACATAGAAGGGGTATGGCTGCCGTTCATATAGACATTTATGGCTCCCGCTGCGTACGTAAGCGTTACATGATGCCAGGCGCCATCAGTCATATAATCCTGGTGGCCGAGTATTGGGGCCAGGTGATGTGCGGGATTTGGATCGAGCAAACCTTCTGAATAAGTGCCTGATGTGGCATAACCAAGCAACTCATCTTCTGGATTTAGCCCGTCGCCGTCATTGTCATAGGTATCCATTGTGAGCACCGTTCCGGTCAATGGGTTCGGCAATCCCAAACTGCCTCCGCCGGAGAAACCACTTAAAGGGGGTTCCAGGAAGAAAAAGGCAATTCCATCTCCGAATGCATTGTATGGATTGCTAATTTTAAAATCAAAGTCCACGCTGAAATATCCCCCACAACTGGTAAAGGTCTGGGGTGAATTATAATATATGTAGCCAGCCTGACCTTCTGCCGACGGCGTCAACTGAACGGTATCGCCCACTACGCTTGCTGAACCACCTATTGTCCAACCGGTAAGATTAATCGGGTTCCCAAAGGCTATGGTTGCAGGCTGTGAAAATGCCTTCCCTGGTGACAACAAAAAGCTCGCTGAAATCAGCAGGCACGCTAAATTTAATTTTGCTTTTTTCCGGTAGGCGCGGCTACTATCTAACGGCTGCCCCTGGCTTTGGCTTCCCTTTTTAAACGGGATAAAATTTTTCATGATCATTTGATTTTATTTGCTGACAAAAGTCAATATTATAATTTATCTAAAAACCCCATGAACATGGGGGTACATCAAAAAACATAAGCATTACATTTATGGTGTGAGAAAGGCGTTGTCCATATTTTTTTTATTGATTCCTGTTCTATTGGGTGCACAATCGCAGGGAGTTAGCATACAGCTCCTGTCGCAGGAACAAGGACTCGACGAGCGTAACGTTATGTGTGTGACTGAGGATGTGCGCGGATTTATGTGGATAGGCACAATAAGTGGGTTGTACAAATATGACGGCTATACTTTTACCAACTATACCAAATCCATAGCCGCCAGGTGTGGCTCCGCGAATTGCATCATTCACGGCATGCAAAAGGATCAAAAGGGCAATATATGGGTGGCTTGTCAAAAAGCCATCGCGATCATACCGGCCGGCACAGATACTTTTCAATGGATAAAATCACCAATTCCCGACGGCGCCCGCCGCATTTTCATTGATCACAATGGCAACTGTTGGCTGTTCTTTGCCAACGGGGCAATTTACATGGTAACTCCTGATGGGCAGGCCATGCATAGATGGCAATACGCCCCGCCTCACGAATGGATCCTCGATCATAGCGTATCTTTTTACGATGATTCTATCGGCCATCTTTGGCTTTTGTCTTCAGAAATGAGGGCTGAATGCTTTGTTGATGTCCTGGACTACTCGGGCCGGTTGGCAGCTCATTTTGAAACCCTGCCTGATACCGATAAATACAGTGATGCTGTTACGGCGCGCTTTAATGTCTCAGGCGGCATTTTAAAGCAATACGTATTCACAAAGACTGATGTCGATAAATATAAAATTCCCATTCCGGTACACCCGGTCGGAAACTATCATTCTTGCGGCGAAGGAACCATTTATTTCAATGACAGAAGGGGCAACTCGATTTATCTAACCAACGATTCCTGCAGGCTCTATTACGGCCAGACCGGGAATTATGCTGACCTTACAAGCCTGATGCAAAAAAATGCCGGCAGGCTAGATATCATTGAAGGTATTTTTCAAAGCAGCGATAATACCATATGGTTGTGTACAAATAAAGGATTGATAAAAATCGCCTACACTAGTGCCCGTTTCCACAATTATTTGTCAAACACGCTTTTGCACCAAGGCGACGCCGGGGTTAGCGCACGCGGGATGGCCGAGGACGATAGCGGTAATATATGGATCGGTACGTACGTAACGGATGTGAACGGAAGAAAATGTTCCTTGTTCAGGATAAGCCCGGAAACCGGCACAGTAAGTCCTGTCGTACCCTTTTACGAGCAAGGTGTCTGGACAACCTACTTCATTTACCCGGACAAAAATACACTTTGGATCACGGCAGAGTTTCATTGTATTTTTCAATTGGACAGGAATAGTCCGGTCATGAAGTATATAAAGAATGACGCGGAAGGCAAAGACCAGTTTAAAGAACAGTTTATTACAAACCTCGTAAAAGTGAATGACAGCGTTTTTTATTTTGGCGGCTATGACGGCATGGGCGTAATTTATCCTTTTCGGGCAAAACACATTTATTCTTGTTTCAGTGACACTGTGAATTACGTCAGGAGAGTCCGTGTTAATAATATTATTCCCGCAGAAAACGGCAACTATTGGGTGCCGACGTTTAACGGGATTTACCTTGTGAACAACAGAGCGCAGATCATACGGCACTATGATGAACGAGGCTCAGATGGCATAAAGCTGCCCGGCAATGTTGTTTACAGCATCTACTGTGATAAAGGGGGAAGCATGTGGGCCGGGTCAAAGGAAGGATTGATAAAAATAGATACCACCACCCGCCGGGTACAGGTGTACACCGAAAAAGACGGCCTGTGCAACAACAATGTATATGCTGTAGTCCCCGATGACGAAGGATATTTATGGCTGAGCACCAACTACGGCTTAAGCCGGTTTAATCCCACTACAGCTTTTTTTACTAATTATTATACTACAGATAATTTGCCGCAAAACGAGTTCAATCACATCTCATTTCTAAAAGCAAAAGACGGAAGGATATACTTTGGCGGGCTTAATGGCGTCACCGCATTTTATCCGAAAGACTTTGATACAGCATTATCAGAAGTACCGGTGCGCCTGGTAAATGCTTCGAAATACGACGGCAACAAAAATTCGATCGTCAATCAAACTTCCATAGTGAATGCCACCGGGCAGGTAACCATGCAGTACGGAGACAAAATACTAAGCGTCAGGGTTATGTTGCCATCATACAAGGATCCTTCGCAAAACCGCTTTACTTACAAGCTGGATGGCTGGGACAATGATTGGCAAATTTTAAAGGGCGGCAATACAATTGCCTACAGCTTCCTGCCGCCCGGAAACTATTTGCTCCGTGTTAAAGGCGCGCAGCCCGGAGAAACATGGAGCAATAAAGAACTTATCATAAATGTAGTCGTACTACCGGCCTGGTTCAAAACGTGGTGGTTTTATACATTATGTGTGTTGGGCGCTGCGGGTATCGGTTACCTGTTGTACCGGGTCCGCCTGGCGCAAGTGATGCGCGAACACAGCCTGCGTGATAAAATCTCTGCGGACCTCCATGATGAGCTCGGTAGTGTGCTTACACAGATCAGCCTGCAAAGCGATATGCTGCAAAGCGGCATCTATACTGAAACGGAAAAAGAAAAAGAACTGCACAATATCAGCATTACCAGCCGTACAGCTATTACGGCTATGAGCGATATAGTCTGGAGCATTAAGTCTGATGAAGACAAAGTGGCTAATCTCATAGATAGGATGAGAGACCACGCCGATCTGATGCTGCAGCCCTATGGTACAAATATCCAATTCACTGTAAACCATCTCAATGAAGCTGAAGCGATAAGCCTCGAATGGCGGCAACAACTGTTTTTTATCTTCAAAGAGTGCATTAACAATATTGTGCAACATAGCAAGGCTTCGCACGTGGTTATTGAAATTGTGGAGAAAGATGGATATTTTACTATGAGCGTTACCAACAACAACTGTGCTACAGAAAACAGGGTGAGCAAAATAGGCGGTAACGGCCTGAAAAATATGAAAATGCGCGCCTCAATCCTTAAAGGAAATATTGAAACATCTGCAAATGGAGACACTTTTACGGTATCTCTAAAATGCAGGTCGTTATAGTCAGTAAATAAGCCCCCCATACTCATGGGGTATGTATGTAAAATTGCTGCCTTACTTTTGTATTATGATTCTAACGGCAATCATTGAAGATGTAAGTGTGATACGCGAAAGCATCACACAGTACCTCAATAACCAGGAAGATTTTAAAGTGCTGGCATCGTGCACATCTGTAGAAGAATTTATGGCATTACCTGAAGAGGAATATACCTTTGACGTGATACTCACGGATATTGGCCTGCCCGGTATGAGCGGAATTGAGGGGATACGCCTGTTCAAAGAAAGATACCCTCGGGCTGAGATTATTATGCTCACCGTGTTCCAGGATGCAGAGCATATATTTAAATCACTATGCGCGGGTGCTACCGGCTACTTATTAAAAAGCACACCCCTGTCCCTGGTGCGGGACAGCATCATCAATATTACAAAGGGTGAAGTGCCCATGAGCAAGGCCGTGGCCAGAAAAGTGCTCGAATACTTTAACCCTAAGAATGTAGAAAGTGAAAACGGAATAACACAAAAAGAAATGCAGGTGATACAAAGCCTGGTAGAGGGCCTGAGCTACAAGCTCATTGCTGACCGGCTCGACATAGGGATTGAAACCGTACGCTACCACATAAAAAACATCTACCGTAAGCTTCATGTAAACAGCAAAGCCCAGGTAATCCGGCTTGCTTCGCAGGGGAAAATATAAACAAAATCTCATTAAATCTCAATCCTTCCTTTTGCCATTTTTCAGTTTGGCAGGGATAGTGGTTTTGGTTTGTATCAGATCGATTTGGATTTCGATACCCAAATCTATGTAAAGAAATAATTGACCCTATTTAAAAAACGCTACTCAACCATAAATCTGTCTGGCGTTACCTAAATTAATAACATTGGTGTTTGCCCTACCTTTTTTAACAAAATACTATTGAAAATTGCCCTTTTTTCAATATATTTGCATCCCTTTATGCAACTACGGCTTAAAAAATTAATATATCTGTTGCTTTGTACAGTAATGCTGGCTTCCTGCGGAGGTTTTGAAAAAATCCGTAAAAGTAGCGATGTTAACTACAAGCTTACAAAGGCTAATGAATATTATGATAAGAAGGATTACCAACATTCCAATGCGTTATATAAGGAATTGCTCCCGATTATGAAGAGCACACGCAATTATGAGTTATTGTTCTACAAGTATGCCTATACCTTTTTTTACCTGAAGGACTATATTGAAGCATCTTATTATTTTAAGAATTTCACGGAATATTTCCCTACTAGTAAAAATGCAGAGGAATGTGAATATATGAGCGCTCTAAGCTTGTATAAATACGCGCCTAAATATTCGCTTGACCAGAGTAATACAATAAAATCGCTGGAAGCGCTGCAATCTTATGTGAATAGGTACCCGGCTTCTCCCCGTACTGCCGATGCAAATAATTATATTGATTTGTCGCGAAAGAAGCTTGAGCTAAAGCAATCGGATGCTGCCATGTTGTATTTTAACATAGGGCAATACAAGGCATCTGCAGTTTGCTATAAAAGCACATTGCGTAATTATCCTGAGTCGCCAAACGCTGATCTTTACCAGTTTATGATCATGAGGGCTATGTATAAGTATGCAAAACAGAGCATTTCTGATAAGCAGGAAGAACGGTATGCAAGTGCTATAAACGCCTACAAAGAATTAAAAGATAATTACCCGCAATCTAAGTATATTGCAGATGCGGATAAGATTTACGAAACCGCTGAAGATAAAGTAAAACAAATACGTGATGAGCAACCAAAGTAGAAAGTCGCTGACATCTGTGAATCCAATGGTGGAAACACGTGATGTGATAGCCATGAAAGAGAAGACAGGCAACCTTTATGAATCAATTGCAGTGATATCACGGCGCGCAAACCAGATATCTCTGACCATGAAGGAGGAGCTGCATCGTAAACTGGACGAGTTTACCGTGCATGGCGATAACCTGGAAGAGGTGCATGAGAACAAAGAGCAGATTGAGATATCTCGCATTTATGAGCGTATGGCCAATGCTTCCCTGCAAGCCATGACCGAATTTAACGACGACCAGATTTACTATCGTAGAAAGTAAAACCCGCTGCCCCTAAAGGGGATCGCTTAATTGCATCACATCGCTTTTGAGCCTGTCTGAAATCAGTAGTTCTTGATAAAAATTTTCTATAACGCTTCTCAGCTATATTAATTGAGAGGCGTTTAATGTTAATCACTCCTTTACTCACCTTTATGGGTTGGGGGGTTTTTATTATTTGTTGGGAAGCTAAATGTCTTTATCTCAAAGCACGCCCCTTTAGGGGCCGGGGGTTAAATCATTCCCCAGGTTTCTAATATCTGCTGTGTGTGGTTCTTGCTGATGACTTTTTCTATGATGTGATCTATTTTGCCTTTTTCATTGATGAGGAATGTGGTGCGTAAGGTGCCCATGAATGTATGCCCCATCATCTTTTTTTCGGCCCAAAGCCCATAATCATTGACAATTTTTTTTTCAGGGTCGGCAAGCAAAATGAAGGGAAGGCTGTATTTTTTTTCAAACTTTTTATGGCTTTTTTCGTTGTCTATGCTTACACCCAGCACTGCTATGTCTTTCTTTTTTAACGAGGCATAATTATCCCGGATGTTACAAGCTTCCTTAGTGCAGGTTTCCGTATCATCTTTCGGGTAAAAGTACAAGACCACCTTTTTGCCTTTGTAGTCTTTGAGCGAATGGACGTTGCCGTCCTGGTCGGAAGCGGTGAATGCGGGGGCTTTGTCACCTTGTTTTAGAAGCATGCAGTTGCATTGATTTTTTGGAAAATTACTCCATTTTTTATGTAATCTTCCTTTTGTTCCCGCATCTATATAACGCCTATATTTGGAGCGACTCATGAACAATAAAAAACTGGAAACTGCCGCAATAATAATAGGGGCTGGCCCCGCGGGTGCCGGGACCTCATTTTTTCTGTCTAAATACGGAATACCACATATTGTTATTGAGAAAGAATCCTTTCCACGGGATAAGGTTTGCGGGGATGCTTGTAGCGGGAAAACGGCGTTGGTCATTAACCGGGCAAATCCGGATTGGCTTAGCGAAATCCGAAATGACGAAAACACCTTTCTTCCTTCCTGGGGCATCACCTTCGTAGCGCCGAACGGCAAGGCGCTGGATATACCTTTTACGACAGAGCGTACAAAAGAAAAAAAAGCGCCCGGTTTCACAATTCCTAGGCTGGTGTTTGATGATTTTCTTTTTAAAAAGATGCCTTCACCATACTGTACTATACTCCAGGAGGCTAGCGTAAAAAGTATTGATATTACTGATGGAAAGGCAACTGTACAAATGATTGATCGGAATGGTGAAAATATTATTTCTGCACCGGTTATTGTAGGGGCGGATGGTGATAAAAGTATAGTTCGCAGGAATTTTTTAAGTGAACATACTACTCCCAAAACGTCTGCGGTAGGGCTAAGGGCTTATTACGAAGGAGTGTCTGGCATGCACCCCGACAATTTTATTGAACTGCACTTTCTCCCTGAAATGCTGCCGGGCTATTTATGGATATTCCCATTGCCGGGTGGAATGACCAATGTGGGCGTAGGTATACCATCTGAGATAATCAGGAAAAAGAAAATAAATTTGCGGGAGCTGATGTTGAAAACTGTAACACGTAACCCGCAGATAGCATCGCGATTTGCCAAGGCAAGGCTTGTAAACAAAATACAGGGGTGGGGGCTACCGATGGCTGGAGAACAGCAACCCTTGTCGGGCGATAACTTTATGCTCACCGGGGATGCCGCATCCCTTATTGATCCATTTAGCGGAGAGGGCATAGGCAATGCATTGTACAGCGGTATGCTTGCTGCCGAGGCTATTCAAGAGGCGAAAAAACGAAACGATTATTCTGGCGTCTTTCTAAAAACAGCCTATGACGACGTGGTGTATAAAAGACTGGGGGATGAACTCAGGGTCAGTGCGGCATTGCAGCGGTTATGCAAATACCCATGGTTGTTTAACTTTCTAATCAATAAGGCATATAAGAGCACCTCATTGCGCCATACCATTAGCGGAATGTTTGCCGATATGAACTCACGGGAGCAACTAAGCAAGCCCTCTTTTTATTTGAAAATTCTGTTTAATAAGTAGTTGATTTTGTTTGATAGTCCAACTTATTCAGGCTCATGCAGTTTTTCATACCTTTACGCCACAGCAATAAAACTACATGGCCACATACAGTAATGCGCGGGCAATGCGCTCGTTGATAAAAGCAAGTTTACAAGCGATTCTTAAAAGCCCCTCCGCCATTATCTTTACTATTGCTTTCCCTTTGATTTTTATACTTGTATTCGGATTTTTGGGCGAGGGCGCAGGTTTTAATATAAAGGTGGCTACAGCCCCGGGCAGTGACACCACCAGTGCACTTTACAATATCCTCCACCAGGTGCCGGTGCTCAGGTGGTCAGATAAAGACAGTGCGGGCGTTAATAAGTTATTACAGAAGGGCGACATAGTGGCCACCATAGCTGTGCAAAAACAGCCCGAGGGCACAAAGCCGGAATACAAAATACTTATCAATGCTGCTTCAACCGAAATAGATAAAGCCGCACAATTAAAAAATATACTCACGGGCATCATCCAGGCGCAGGACCCTGAGGTACAAAAACGGCAGGCAGAGCTTGTGGAAATTAACATGCACATTGCAGAGGTGCGCGACTATAAAACCATTGATTTTATTTTGCCCGGGCAACTTAGCTTTTCTCTGCTCGCGTCAGGAGTATTCGGTACCGCATTTGTGTTTTTCAACCTGAGGCAAACATTGGTATTAAAGCGTTTTTTTGCTACGCCGGTACGCAAGGGTGTCATCGTAATCAGCGAGGGCATAGCCCGCATGCTCTTCCAGATGATAGGGGCTATCATAATTATTTCCATCGGGCATATCTTTTTCGGCTATACCCTATACCATGGTTGGCTCACCTTTATTGAGATGCTGGCAGTTTGCGCAATAGCATTGCTGATCTTTATGGGCTTTGGTTTTATCATAAGCGGTATAGCAAAGAGCGAATCTGCAATTCCTCCTTTCTCAAATCTTGTTACATTACCGCAGTTTTTATTAGCGGGCACTTTTTTTTCTATTGATAATTTTCCTAAGTGGCTGCAGCCATTCTGTAAGGCGCTACCCCTTACCTATTTGAATGATGCGCTAAGAAAAATAGCATTTGAAGGCGCCGGCTTCTGGGATGTAAGGACAGATATTCTTGTATTGATGCTTTGGGGAGTAGTTATCTATGCGATTGCAGGAAGAACCTTTAAGTGGGAGTAACCCAGCCCTCCCGATAAAAATCGGGATGATGTTCGCGGGTTTCTCCTGAATATTAAAATAATTCGAGCTGTACTTTGGATTTTGCCTTTTTGGATTTTTGATTTTTTGTTGACGAAATGTCCCAACTCATTATATATACAGATGGTTCTTCCCGGGGTAATCCCGGCCGCGGGGGCTATGGGGCAGTGATGCACTGGGGTAACACGATAAAGGAGATTTCGCAGGGCTATAAGCATACTACCAATAACCGCATGGAGCTTATGGCCGTTATTGCCGCACTACAGTTGCTGAAGCGCGATAACTTAGATATTACCATCCATACTGACTCCGCTTATGTGGTCAATTCTGTAGAAAAAAAATGGGTCTTTGGCTGGGTAAAAAAGGGTTTCCAGGGAAAGAAGAATGCAGACCTATGGAAAATATTCCTTGAGCTATACAAAAAAAACAGAATCAAATTTGTCTGGGTAAAAGGCCATGCGGACAATAAATGGAACAACCGCTGCGATATACTAGCCACCAGCGCGGCTGATGGTAAAAATCTCATTGAAGATGTGGGATATGAGGGCGGCGAACAGGAATGATTAGAACTACTATTTTCCCGTGGAGTCGGCTGCGCCGGTATTTTCAGTAACTTTTTTCACAGGGTTATCAGCAGCTTGCTTTGTTGCATTTTTTTCTTCCTGTCCTTTCTTTTTACCGCCTTTCTTTTGTTGCTTTTCCCGCTTTTTCCTTTCTCTTCGCTCTTTTTTTTCTAATTTTTTCTTCTCTTTCGTTGTGAGGGATATTTGTTCTGTTTTAGGTACGGATGCTGGTGCGTATGCCTGGCGCAGCATCATATTCTCCAGGCTGTCCAGGTTCTCAGTTCCACCCTTATTGATGAGGCTGTCGTTGTCTATGTTTTTGTTACCGGGTATCAGGCTATCATCTTTATGCTTAGCGGCGGCAATCGAGTCGTTATACATGTTGGCAGCGAATTGTGCGGCCACGGAATCATTAAATCTCTTCACCGCATTGGCCATGCTGTCATCAAAAATTTTCTTCAGGTTCTTTTCCACAATCTCGGGGAATTCGGGAATGTCAGTTAGTGGGCGGGTATTGACATTGAGAAGGCTGTCCTGCGAAGCTTCCTGCTCATCCCTCTCTTGTTTATCAACAAAAAGTGGTATAACAGTAATGATATTTTGCCTATAGAATAAAGGGTTATAATGAGTGGTGGGGAGTGTCAATCCAATGCTAAGTATGGCTTCATAGGTGTTTAAATGCTGGCTGGCAATTCCATCATAAACTTTGATAGAGCTGAGGGATGCATAATCATACTTACCGGCGAGCTCCACATAGCCATACCTGTATATTGATGCCCTCAACGCAGTTTCATACCCCACGTTCCATCCACCCCATTCCAGCACAGGATCATCTGCTGCGTCAATTGGAAGGCTGTTTTGTACATGGGGCATTACTGGTCCAACTCCTCCCTTTAGAACAACATCAAAACTCAGTTTCCTATTGTTCGTATGATATAGGCCAATTCGCCTTACAATATTGAGCAACATTAAGTTAGCCCCATCAAACTGGTAGAAATAACCATTTTTCGCAGAGAATACCACAATCTTGTGAACTTTTGGAATACCATTGACCATGCCCTTCAAGGTCACCTCCTCACCGTCTGTAATTCCATAATGCACAGGGTCGAAATTGAATTCCAGTCCCAGTGTCTGTTCGTAATTGCAGTAATAGCCCAGGCGGTAGTTGAGCTGCAAAGCCGAGACAGCTGTGTGTGTTTTATTGTCTGCTTTCACATGTAACAGGTCGTAGCTATTGCCCAATTGGTTTTGGCTGATTTGAATAGTGGAAGGACTATACCATGCTTTATTATCACCGACACTGAAGTAAATGGAACCTTGCTGTGCAGTAGCCGACTTTATAAAAAATATAAAGCATATAAAAAATGCAGCAGATAGAATCAGGTTCGCATTTTTAGGGCGCATACTTACTTAATTGCTCCCAAAAATAATACTTAATTTACTAACGCAGCCGTGTTGGTGAAATCGGAGGAGAAATCCCCTAAAGCAAAAACTGCATTTCAGCGAGTTCCTTTCCTACTTGTTGCACCCCTTTGAGGATTCTGCGGGCCTGTATAGCTGAAGGTTTTTTGTTGCCTTTAATGTATTGGGCCAACAGGCTTTGATTCATACCTATACGCTCACTGAGCGCTTTCGCATTGATGACTTTATAAAATTCAAAAAACTGTGGAAGGTCAAGTGATACTTTAATATCAGCTTCAGTTATTGTTTTGCCTTCATCTTCAAAGTAGGCATTAAGCGCCTCAAGCATATTGGCTTTTAATTCTTGAAAATCGCTGCCTGTAGTATATGCTGGATATTTACTGGCATAAGCGCAATAACCGGTCTTTGTTCGTTCTACAACCATTTCAATCTTTCTCATGCTATTTTTATTTCAAACCTGCGTCTTTAAAAATTTTTATCTCAAGCCCTTTGCTCACTTCATTACTGCCGTGATAAGGACATACAATTTTACCTTTTTTAAAAGGATGTATCATAATCATATGACTACCCACTTGTCTTATAGGGTACCAACCATCCTTCTTAAGAATCCTGACAAGTTCGCTGGATTTCATGTCTAAAGGTAATAAATAAATTACCTCTCCAAAAATAAATTATTAGCTAAAATTGGGGAGTTTTATTATTAAGTTTTGACTTTAAAAAAATATTCCTTCAATAACATTATTTTTGTTTAATGAGTTTATACCATAAAGGTGTATTGGCAATTATTTGCACACTGCTTGTCATAGCTCCTTCATTTGCGGAATCGAAAAAACACAAACACACAGATATTGATATTGCAGCCGCGAGAAATCATTGGGTGGACAGCATATACAACAATCTGAATGAGGAAGAGCGCGTCGGGCAATTGTTCATGGTCGCTGCCTATTCAGGAGGTAAAAACTACAATGAAGAGCAGGTAACTAACCTTATCAATGCCCACCAGGTTGGCGGCCTCATTTTCATGCAGGGAGGAGCCGGCCGGCAGGCGCTGCTTACCAATCAATACCAGCACAAAGCGCAGACGCCGCTGCTGATAGCTATGGATGCCGAATGGGGGCTGGGTATGCGCTTAGACAGTGTTAAAAATTTTCCCAGGCCCATGATGCTGGGTGCGACACGAGATACTGCATTAGTTTACAAAGTAGGTGCTGCCGTAGCTATGCAGTGCAAAAGGTTAGGTGTAAATATTGATTTTGCCCCCGATATGGATGTAAATAATAATGCGGCCAACCCGGTGATCAACTCGCGGTCATTTGGCGAAGACAAAACATGGGTAGCCCGGCTGGGTATTGCGTTTATGCTTGGCCTGCAAAACAATGGGGTTATAGCTTGCGCCAAACATTTCCCTGGCCATGGAGATACTAATGTTGACTCTCACAAAGACCTGCCATTGATAACAAAGTCGCTCGCGCAATTAGATTCGCTGGAGTTATACCCCTTTAAACAATTGATAGCCGCTGGTGTGAAAAGTATAATGATAGCGCACCTGCAGGTGCCTGCGCTGGATACCGCACAGCATGAGCCAACCACATTGTCGAGGAATACCGTAACCAATCTGCTGAAAGATACGCTTGGTTTTGATGGCCTGGTAATTACGGACGCACTGGATATGCAAGGGGTTACCAAATACTTCCCTGCCGGTGATGCTGACCTTCGCGCTTTTG
>Ga0206890_1106_pt1 | contig 25570 bp, 21 predicted proteins | sample Alteio_BWOrgHeat_58_FD_152960 | JGI IMG/M metagenome (GOLD analysis project Ga0206890, IMG submission 152960) | Enriched cells from forest soil in Barre Woods Harvard Forest LTER site, Petersham, Massachusetts, United States - Alteio_BWOrgHeat_Nextera6 ... | reverse complement strand
AAAACACAGCTCAGCAACAAGTTGACGCCAAGAGAAATGAATTGGGCAAACCAATATTGGATAAGGCACGCGCAGCGGCAGCCCAGGTAGCTAAAGAGAAAGGATACACTTATGTATTTGATTCATCACAAACTGAACTGATCGTATCTCCTCCGGGTGACGACCTGATGGCTGATGTGAAGGTCAAACTGGGCATTAAGTAAAATTAATTCTAATCATTTAAAAAGCGTCGCGATTTTCGGGACGCTTTTTTTATTTTTGCACCGTGGTAAACAAGCAGCCGATTGGCATTTTTGATTCAGGATATGGGGGCTTAACCGTTTTCCGTTCAATCGCAGATCAACTTCCGGGTTATGATTATATCTACTTAGGCGATAATGCGCGAGCGCCTTACGGCAACCGCTCGTTTAAAACCATACACCAATACACATGGGAGTGTGTTCAAATACTGTTTAAAATGGGTTGTCCGCTGGTGATCCTGGCCTGCAATACGGCCTCGGCGAAAGCCCTGAGGACGATACAGCAGCAAGACCTGAAAGGGGAGGACCCCGCTAAAAGAGTGCTAGGGGTGATAAGACCCACTGCCGAGGTGATTGGCAATTACACAGAAACCAGGGAAATAGGCGTGTTGGGCACCAGGGGAACAGTGCAATCAGGCTCTTACCTGATCGAGATCAATAAGTTTTTCCCTGATCTGAAAATATATCAGCAGGCTTGCCCGCTTTGGGTACCTCTTATTGAAAACGGCGAGCATGATAAGCCCGGTGCGGATTATTTTGTAAAATCATACCTCGACCAGGTGATGGCGCAATCAGCCAATATTGATACTATTTTACTGGCTTGTACCCATTATCCGCTTATGCAAAAAAAGATTGAAGCCTATTTACCTCAAAATATCAAAGTGGTAGCTCAAGGAGATATCGTAGCGAAGAGCCTGATCGACTATTTGCAGCGTCACCCTGAAATGGAAAAGAGGTTGACCAAAAATAACACCCGCCAGTTCTTTACCACAAGTGATGATACACCTGACTTTGATCATCATGCATCGCTATTCTTTTCAGAAGCTGTACGATCGGAATTTGTTCCTTTAGGATAGATCTACCCAATAATATACATTGTCTATAAACTTGATCTAACTTAATCGAACCAATCGGCAAAATATTACCCGGCATTTATTAAGTTTGCAGTTAAAGCAAATCGTACTTGAATTTTTATCTCAAATATTTTATCGTAGCTATTGGCCTGTTTGCTTTTTCAGGTTTCTTCGCCTTATTCGGTGTTTATGCCGAGCGAAAGGTATCAGCCTTTATACAGGATAGGCTTGGCCCAACTGAAACAGGTAAGTTCGGAATGCTCCAAACAGTTGCTGATCTGCTGAAGTTGTTAATTAAAGAACTCATCATACCGGCAGCTGCTGATAAGCTGTTATTTATGCTCGCACCAGCAATAATTTTCATTGCGGTGTACATGGGCTTCGCCGCCATTCCCTGGGCGCCGGGCCTGGCGCCATCAAATCTTAATTTGGGGCTGTATTACATTTTTGCCATCATCTCGATAGAAACCTTAGGCATATTAATGGCCGGTTGGGGGTCGAACAATAAATATTCCATCTTAGGCGCTATGCGCTCTGCGGCGCAGATCATCTCCTATGAGATACCTGCCGGATTTGCCATCATATCGGTAGTGATGATCGCGCAAACATTAAATCTGCAAACTATATCAGCACAGCAGGGCATATTATCAACAGAAAAGTCAAGTTTCTTAGGGATATGGGATGTATCGGCCAATGGAGGCATTTTGTCGTGGAATATTTTCCGTGCACCACATCTGATCATCGCCTTTGTTATCTATTTTATAGCCTCATTGGCTGAAAGTAACCGGGCACCCTTTGATATACCTGAGGCAGAGTCAGAACTGGTGGCAGGCTTTCATACCGAATTTACAGGCATGCGGTTTGCTTTTGTTTTTTTGGCCGAATATTCGATGATGTTTTTAGTGTCGATGGTAGCGGTGATCCTGTTTTTAGGTGCATGGAACACACCATTGCCAAATATAGGGCCGGTACATTTAGCCACCTGGACAACCGGCACCATATGGGGCATCGTATGGACGGTAATAAAAGTATTGTTATTAGTAGGAGCCCAGATGTGGATACGGTGGACGTTACCACGTTTAAGGGTGGACCAGCTGATGAACCTTTGCTGGAAAGTATTAACACCCCTGGCGTTCGCATGTATGCTGGCATCGGGCGTGTGGCGGTTATGGGTGATGTGATTTTTATTTCGGATTTCGGATGTTCAATTTCGAATTTTTGAAATTCACCTATTTTAGAATTTAGAGCTTAGAAATTAGAATTTGATAATCATGGTTCAGACAACATCAGTGCAATCATTTAATCAGTATAATCTGTGATTCAGACAAATATTTAGAGTTTAGATATTAGCGTTTAGAATTTGAAAATCAAAGGTCAGACAATATTCAACGGATTCAAAACGGCATGGAAGGGGTTAAACACCACCATGAGGCACCTCTTTGCATCAAACGCAAAGCGGAAGTTGGTATCTGTGCGTGATGATAATTATTTTAAGCAGATGGAGGGTACCAATACCATACAGTACCCTGCTCAGCAATTGCCCGTACCTGAGGTTGGTCGCTACCAATTGGAAGTGGAAATGGATGATTGCATTGTGTGTGATCTTTGCGCCAAGATTTGTCCGGTTGACTGTATCGACATAGAAGCTATAAAAGCAACCGAAGCCATCGGTCAAACATCCGATGGCACCACCAAGCGTCTGTATGCCGCCAAGTTTGATATCGATATGGCGAAATGTATGTATTGTGGTTTGTGTACCATAGTTTGCCCAACCGAGTGCATCATCATGACCAATCAATATGATAAAAGCGTATTTGAACTGAAAGACCTGACTTATGAATTTTCGGATATGACGCCAGAAGATGCCGCCGAAAAACGTGAATTGATAGAAAAACAAACCGCCGAACGCCAGGCAGCCAAATTAGCTGCCATGCAGAAGAAGGAGGATGGGGAATGACAATGGCGCAGATATTATTTTACCTGATGGGTTTCATCGTGCTTTCCTCAGCACTGTTTGTGGCGGCAAGTAAAAGCCTGGTGCGCTCTGTATTCATGTTCTTTGTGACGTTGATGGGTTTGGCGGGATTATATGTTTTAGCCCTGGCTGATTTCATTGCTATCACACAAATCGTCATCTATGTGGGCGGAGTGTTAGTGCTTATTTTATTCGCCTTTATGCTATCCGCCAGAGAAACTCTGGCTGTTATACAGCAACAAAATAACCGCTTTATCAGTATCAGTAAGCTACCGGCGATACTGCTGGCCGTATTGTTCTTCATTGTAATGCTGAATATCATCTTCAAGGCCAATTTAGATCAGTTGGATTGGATCAAAGCATCCGTGGCCACAAAAAACGCCATTACCCCAGGTTCGGTAACCGTAAATAATATCGGCATCAATTTAATGACGAGGTATCTGCTGCCTTTTGAAGCGATATCCATTTTGTTAATGATGGCACTGGTTGGCGCTGCGCATTTATCGAGAAAGGAGCCGGGGTCATGATATCATTAACGGATTTTTTAATAGTAAGCGCGGGCTTGTTTTGCGCTGGCGTATACATCATTTTAACTAAACATAACGCCATACAAGTGCTTATAGGTATCGAGCTGATGTTGAACGCGGCTATACTAAACCTGGTAGCCTTTGGTAAATACGACCGCATCAATAATAGCGGGCAGGTATTCGCACTGTTTGCCATTGTACTTGCTGCAGCTACAACCGCTGTAGCCCTGGCCATTATTTTAAACGTATACAAAAGATATAAAACCATCGATCCTGGAAAGGTTGATGGGTTAAAGGATTAAACAACGTAGAGACGCAAGATTTTGCGTCTCAGAAATAAATATTAGAGACGCAATATTTTGCGTCTCTACAAACAAAGATTAAATGAGAGCATTGACTATCATATTTTATTTGTTTCTGTCAATTGGTGCTTTTGCGCAGGGTAAAGATAGTGTTCGTAATGATACGTTGATTGCGTTTCAGTGCCATGCTATTGCATCTATTTATCAAAACCCTCCACTTTGCATTATCGATAATAAAATAAGTAAGCATGACTTAGATTCTCTCGACGTGAATAGTATTATTAAACTTGTTGTATTTAAAGATAAGGAAGCGATAAAAAAATACGGATCGAAAGGTAAAAACGGCGTAATTGTAATTACAACAAAAACATTTGCCATCAATTACTATCAAAAAAAATTTAGCGCTTTATCAGCAAAATATGCTACTTATTTGGCGGAAAACCACAATAATGAAGAAGACATAGGTTACATAGTGAATGGTTCACCTGTGGATGGAAAACCAGAAGGCAGAATCAAGATATTGTACGACTTCTCAATGGATAAAATTAAGTATTTTAATTTTATGGAGAACCCTTTCTACAACGGTGGCGCCAGTAGAAAATACATAACGGTCATCACCACAAAAAAATAACATTGGCACACTTTCTACACGCAACAGACATCATCACCATATACTCCGCATACTGTGCGGTGTTGTTGCCATTGCTTGCTTTTGTGGTTAATCTGTGCCTGCCGGGAAAACAGAATAGGGCTGCCGGCTGGGTATCCTCCTTGGCTATTTTTGGCAGTATTGTTTTGTCGGTATTTGTGTTTTCAAGAGTATGGGATCACCGCCAGATGGCAGATCAGGAGCTTTGGTTCACCATTGGCAGCACAAAAATATATTCAGGTATTTTGCTTAATAACCTTTCGGTTTTAATGTTGCTGCTGGTTTCTGTGATCGCATTGCCGGTGCACATCTATTCCACAGCTTATATGAAGAATGATGAGAATTACAAGCGTTATTTCGCTTATCTCAGCTTGTTCTGCTTCAGCATGTTGGCATTAGTGGTAGCAGGCAACCTGATACAGTTATACATCTTCTGGGAACTGGTAGGTTTTTCCTCTTATTTGCTGATCGGCTTCTGGTATACCAAACCCAAAGCAATCATGGCCAATAAAAAGGCATTCATTATGAACAGGATAGGTGATATCGGCTTATTGACCGCTATCATCATCCTGTTTACCATGTACCATACTTTTGATCTGAGCCAGTTATTTGGGGTGGGGGATATGGTGCGAAATTCGGGTATACACAATGGCATATGGTCCATGGTTTCCGACCCGGTGGTTAATGCTGGGTTACATGCTCAGCTTCCGGCTATCTGCCAATATATTGCTTGTGCAGGTATTATCCTGGCTATTGCCGCTAAATCAGCACAGTTTCCATTACATACCTGGCTGCCTGATGCCATGGAAGGACCCACATCTATATCCGCCCTTATCCATGCTGCAACTATGGTGGCTGCTGGCGTGTTTTTGTTAGGCAGGGTGTATCCATTGTTCAACTCGCAAGAGCTGGTAATACTTGCAGCGATAGGTTGCTTTACGGCCTTTATGGCGGCCACTATCGCGCTCACACAAAACGATTTGAAGCGTATCCTGGCCTATTCTACGATATCGCAGCTGGGTTTTATGATCATGGCGATGGGGATAGGCGCTTATGCATCATCCTTATTTCACCTGGTTACCCATGCTTTTTTTAAGTGCCTGTTGTTCCTGGTAGCAGGTATCGTGATTCATGAAGTGCAACATATCAAGGACGAATACCAACTGGACATCGACCCTCAAAATATCCTCTACATGGGTGGGCTGCGCAAAAAAATGCCGCTCACGTTTATTGCCTGTTTAATTGGCGGACTGGCTTTGGTAGGTCTGCCACTAACATCAGGCTATTTATCAAAAGACGGTATCCTGATCCAATCCTTTGAATGGGCGGAAGGTAAAAACTGGTTATACAAATTCATCCCGATAGGCGCACTGCTCACCAGTTGGTTGACCGCTTTTTATGTGGCAAGGCTTATTGTAAAAGTGTTTTTTGGCGAATTTAAGCTGATGCAAATCAACCCAAACATCAAACTGCATATAAGCGATGGCGGATGGCAATACCGGGTGCCGTTAATGTTTTTAGCATTATGTTGTTTGTTTCCTATATTCTCACTCAACCCGGTTCTATATGAACATGCCTGGCTGTTTAATGGTTTTGAAAAAACTTTCGCTCTCGACAGGGTGAATATCTATCATACCATTATCCCAATTGGGCTTAACATGGTAAGCTTTCTTATACTTTACTGGGCCTATTCTATTTATATCAAACAAAAAGCGCTACCGTTCCTGGAAACAGGCTTTCTGTTCAAATTATCATACCACGAATGGTATATAGATCCATTTTATAATAAGTTTATAGTGAAACCGGTGATGGCCCTAAGCGACGCCTCCCGCTGGTTCGACCGTAATATCATCGATGGTTTTATACATTTGCTGCAGCGGATAGGTATCGGCTTGTCGTTACTTGCGAAGTGGACGGATAAATATATAGTCGATGGCCTATTACATTTGCTGGCCTCTATTGTATTGGGTATTGGCAATTTTGCGCGGAGTTTTCAAAGCGGTAAAATTCAATACTATTTATTCAGTATGCTTGCAGTTATACTGGCCTTGTTTATCTTTAAATTACTTTTTTAGATATGAGATATGAGATTTTAGGTAGGAGATATGCTGAAAGCTTAAAGCAAAAAGCCGAAAGCAAAAAGGTGTTGTCAAATAATTACTCACCACTCACTATTCACCACTCACAACTCAACCGATGAACATATTATCACTACTGATATTCACCCCTTTGTTATTTGGCTTGCTCATTTTGGTGCTGCCATCGGCCTGGCGTGCAAGCTTTAAATATATTACGCTGCTGGCCACGCTGGTTCAGTTGGGCATCAGTATTTGGATGTATGTGCATTTTAAAACGGGCGCAGGTTATGGTGGGATCAATAATGAGGGCCAGTTTCAATACCTGCAAAAACTGCCCTGGATCAATCTCAATCTGGGCAGCATGGGAAAAATGCAAATCGATTATTTTGTTGGTATCGATGGCATTTCAATAATGATGATGCTGATGACCTCTATCGTCATGGTCATTGCCGCGCTGGCTTCATGGGAAATAAAAAGTAACCTAAAGGGCTTTTTTAGCCTGTTTCTGCTACTAAACATGGCAGTGATAGGTGTTTTCTGTGCGCTTGATTTCTTCCTGTTTTACATATTTTATGAGTTGATGTTATTGCCCCTTTACTTCCTTATCGGCATGTGGGGCGGTGCGAGGCGTGAGTATGCGGCTATCAAGTTTTTCCTGTACACGTTGTTCGGCTCGGTATTTATGTTGTTGGTGATGATCGGTTTATACCTGTCTGTCAAGGACCCGGTAACGGGCAATCATACCTTCAATATCATCCAGATGATGAACCCGGCCAATTATGATGCCGGTTCGGTATTTTCTGTATTAGGTCATCAAACCTTACTGGGCATGCCTGCCCGAACGGTCGGCTTTGTGGTATTATTCATTGCATTTGCCATCAAAGTGCCTGTTGTGCCGCTGCACACCTGGCTGCCCGATGCACATGTGGAGGCACCTACACCGGTTTCTATCATATTAGCCGGTATCCTGCTGAAAATAGGTGGTTATGGTATTATCCGTATCTGCGTGGGTATTTTCCCGGAGGTTGCAGTTTCAGGTGCATATTGGCTTGGACTTTTGGGAGTGATCTCTATACTCTACGGGGCATTAAATGCATTGGCGCAACGTGACCTGAAACGTATGATCGCCTATTCGTCCGTATCGCACATGGGTTTTGTTTTGCTGGGGATCGCCTCTCTTACTGCCGAAGGTATCAGTGGAGCGGTAATGCAAATGGTTAGTCATGCATTTTTATCCACCATGTTGTTCTTCCTGGCAGGTGTGGTTTACAACCGCGTGCACGACAGGGATATTTACAACTTCCGCGGACTCGGTACCTATATGCCAAAGTACACCACATTTATCATGATCGCTTTTTTTGCATCGTTGGGACTACCTGGTTTTTCAGCTTTTATTGGCGAGGCATTCTCGCTGGTGGGGGCTTTTGAATCGCCTTCAACTAACGGGACGTTACCCTATTGGATGGCCATTTGCGGTTCGGTAGGTATATTATTGAGTGCTGCTTATTTCCTTTGGACATTACAGCGCATGTTTTTCGGCACATTATCATTAAAAGGCGGCGATGTTTGGAAAACGGCTTTGGTCGACCTGAACATACGTGAAACCATTACTTTAATACCATTGGCTTTGCTGACACTGGCATTAGGCGTGATGCCATTTTTGGTGTTTGATAAGATCAACGATTCGGTGCTGGCATTGATAGCTTTTACAAAACATTTCATCCGTTAAATGAACGATCTGTTACCATCCTTACACGGCCAGTTAGACCAGGTTTTGCAGAGCATCCAATTTTTTGTGCCCGAAATTTGCCTGTCGGTTTTATTCGTGGTGGTGCTGGTAACAGATCTGTTGTTTAAACGCAACGCCGGGCCCATATGTCGACTGATCACTGTTATTGGATTAGTAATGGTAATAACCAAGGACCTGGCGCAGTTTAAGCTGGTGATATCAGGGCAAAACTTCCTTTTCTTTACCGAAATGCTGCAACTATACCCGAGGGCGCTGATATTTAAGCTGCTAATCGATATCCTGGCCGTAGTGTTGGTATTATATTTTGAGCACGATGATGAGCTGCGGTCGCATAATAAAGGGCTGTCTGACTTATATTCTATAACTATTGCGGCTATTTTCGGATTGCATTTAATGGTTATGGCCGCTAATCTGCTATCCATCTATCTTTCAATTGAGATGGTATCCATTGCATCTTATCTGATGGTATCCTATCGTTCTGAAAACAAACTGAGTAGCGAGGCCGGGTTGAAATATGTACTTTTTGGTGCAGCATCATCCGCAATAATGCTGTATGGGATATCGCTGTTATATGGTTTTGGGGGGACATTGAATTTGTTTACTGATAACCTGGTGCTTAATCTTATCAAGGCCCAGCCTGTAGCAGTTTCGTTTGCGCTGGTCTTATTTTTAGCCGGAGTAGGTTTCAAGTTATCATTTATACCAATGCACTTTTGGGTACCCGATATTTACCAGGGTGCACCTACGCCGATTACCGCGTTTTTATCCACGCTCCCTAAGATCGCGGCATTTTGCCTGCTGACCAACTTTTTAACCGCGTTTGTTGGCTTTCCGAAATGGACAGCGTTGGATTTTCATTTGTTGCTGTCCGTCATCGGCATCATCACTATGATCGCCGGGAACTTTGCCGCCACGTTGCAAACCAATGTCAAAAGGATGCTGGCTTATTCCAGCATCGGGCACACAGGTTTTGCTTTGATGGCCATTGTGAATTTAACGCAGCAGGGGGTTTCGGCACTCATCTTTTACCTTACTGTGTATGCTATAGCCAATATAGCCGCTTTTATGCTCGCCAATTATTTTGCCAACGCTGCCAACGCCGAGGATACTGAAGCTTACAAGGGTCTTGGTTTTAAATACCCTTTGGCTGGTGTATGCTTTGTAATTGTGTTGATATCCCTTACAGGGTTGCCAATTACTGCAGGTTTCAATGGTAAGCTACTGGTATTCTCATCTGTATATTCAGTTTACCAGCAAAACCATGATGTATGGCTGCTATTGCTGATGATTACAGGCGCATTGACTACTGTAGTATCCTTATTCTACTATATCCGCATACCGCTGAACCTGTTTCTGCGGAAAGCCGAAAAGACCACTGATTTTCCCGCTTCATCCCCTTATTTGCTTATAGCTTCTGCAATAATTGCATTATTGTTAATCTTTTTAGGAATTTTTCCTGATTTTTTAGCAAAATTTACCTGATTGGCAACAAAAATTAAGATTTATTAAATAAATCAAAACTATTCGTTTGTTTTTTAGAAAATATATTAATTTGCGCTTCGCAAAATAAACCAATTTTCCTAAAATTAATGAAACGTTATTTCCCTTTTGGCCTCATTGTGGGCATTTTGATCTTGACCTTTATTTTCCCGTCCGTTGAGTTCCATAACTCGGGTAACCCGAACTTTAATACTGGCGATATTGCCTGGATGCTGATGTCGACCGCCTTGGTTTTGATTATGACGCCCGGTCTTGCTTTTTTCTATGGCGGGATGGTGAATAAGAAGAATGTGATCTCAACCATGCTGCAAAGCGTAATTTGTATGGTGATCATCACGGTAATGTGGGGCATTGTGGGTTTCAGTTTGGCTTTTGGCGACAGTGTTTACGGGGTGATTGGTAATCCATCAACCTATTTTATGATGAAAGGTATGCTGGGCAATGCAACCTGGAAACTTGCTCCAACTATACCGCTGTTGCTTTTTGCCATGTATCAATTAAAGTTTGCGATCATCACTCCGGCATTGATCACCGGGGCATTTGCCGAACGTATCCGTTTTAACAGTTATATCATATTTCTTTGTTTGTTCTCTATATTCATATTCTCACCATTAGCGCATGCCACCTGGCACCCTGATGGTATTCTTTCAAAACTCGGCGTGCTTGATTTTGCTGGAGGTACAGTAGTACATATGTCGGCAGGGTGGGCGGCATTGGCCTCAGCATTATATTTAAAACGCCGTAATGAGGCGAACCACGCACCTGCCCGTGTTACCTATGTAATCATTGGGACTGGTTTATTGTGGTTCGGGTGGTTTGGCTTTAATGCGGGCTCAGCCTTCGGGGCAAATCATTTGGCGGTAAACGCATTGGCCACAAGCACAACAGCATCGGCCGCTGCAGGATTAACCTGGATATTTTTCGATATGCTGCGCGGCAAAAAGCCGTCGGCAATGGGTACTTGTATTGGTGCAGTAGTTGGCCTTGTTGCCATTACCCCTGCTGCGGGCTTTGTATCAGTGCCACACTCGTTGGCAATAGGTATCATTTCGGCAGTGGTAAGTAATTTGGTGGTTGAATGGCGCACACGCACTTCAATTGATGATACCCTTGATGTATTCCCTTGTCATGGCGTAGGTGGTATGGTAGGTATGGTGCTTACCGGGGTATTTGCCAATCAGAATGTGAACGCTGGTAATACCACAGGGAATGGCTTGTTCTTTGGTCAAACGCATTTGTTTTTTGTTCAGTGTATTGCTTTGGTGGCGGTGTCGATTTTCTCATTCTTTGGCTCATTATTATTGCTAAAAATCACCGATATGATCTCGCCTCTGCGTGTTTCGAAGGAGGAAGAGTTGATAGGGCTGGATATAACACAGCACGGAGAAAAATTATAATCCGTGTAGAGACGCAAAATTTTGCGTCTCTACTAAATGGTTTAATCGAAATCAATAACTTTACGAAGTAACATTAAACCATCATATGAAAAAGTTTTTATCCATCCTGATTCTTTCCGGCCTTTTTCTCAATTCCTATGCCCAGGATACAAGTGCAAACAGTGGCACTTTTTTCCTGCACAAATTTGAGCAGCACATTGGCAAGGAAACTTACCATATTGTCAACAATAAAGACTCTAAAACCTACACGGCTGATTTTAAGTTTGTGGATCGTGGCTCCCCAGTGCCTTTAAAAGCCGAATTGAATGTAAACCCGGTATTGGAACCACTGAGCTTAAAGATCAAGGGTAACGTTGCGCGCTCGGCTACTGTAAATGATGAGATAACCATAACCGGCGGCCAGGCTCACATTAAGGTTGACGATTCTGTTTACGACAAAAAAGTATCAGGTTTAACTTTTCCAATTGGGGGATATGCACCAACCATAGTTCAGCAAGTGTTGATACAATACTGGAAAAAGCATCATGAACCCGCTAACATCAACACATTGCCAACAGGTTCGGTACAAATAAAACTGGATGGGCATGATACATTGACTTATAACAATAAGCCCCTTATACTGGAAAGATACACCATTGGCGGCCTTATATGGGGTAATGAGTTTGTGTGGACGGATAAGCAGGGGCAGTTGATTTGCCTGATCGGAAACGATGCGGAGTTCGACAAGTTTGAGTCGGTGCGCGAACCGTATGAGGCCCTGCTATCAACCCTTATCGGCAAAACGGCTATTTACAGCATGCGCCTTTTCACTAAATCAGGCTCAGTAAAGGCTTCAACCGACAAACTGATTGCAATTACCAATGGAACAATAGTGGACGTAGTGAATGAAAAGACCATACCAGACGCTACAGTATTGATTGAAAACGGTATTATCAAAAAGATAGGTAAAACAGGCGAAGTAAGTATTCCGGCGGGAGCTAAGGTGATTGATGCTAAAGGTAAAATGTTGTTACCAGGTTTGTGGGATATGCACGCCCATTTTGAGCAAGCCGAATGGGGGCCAGCCTACCTTGCGGCGGGTGTAACCACAGTGCGCGATTGCGGCAATGAATTTAGCTTTATCAATGCTATTAAGGATGCAATTGATCATGGCCGCGGATTAGGCCCCGAAATAATTAAAGCAGGAATCATCGATGGTAAGGGCCCTTATGCGTTGGGCATTATCCAGGCTGATACCAAAGAGGAAGCCATAAAGGCTGTTGATCGTTATAAAGAAAACGGCTTTGCCGAGATAAAAATTTATAGTTCGGTAAAACCGGCGATAGTGAAAGCTATTTGTGACGAAGCACATAAGCAAGGCTTACCCGTAACTGGCCATATTCCAAATGGTATGACTTTACAGGCAGGTGTCGATTCGGGAATGGATATGGTGAACCATGTACAGTATGTATGGTCGGTAACTAAACGCAATAAGGACTTCTCAACTAATTTTGATGACCCTGCTACACAAAAGGTTTTTGATTTTATTAAGCTGCATAACACGGTAATTGACCCTACCATAGGCGTTTTCGAAATGGAGTTCCGTTCCGTGAAAGATGATATTACTACAATGGAACCAGCTTTTTACAAGCTGCCCTTACCATTGCAGGCCTTATTAAAAAATACAGGGCAGGATACTGCCGCGGCAAGAAAATATAAACCGCTTTATCAAAGCATGGTAACTATTGTGAAGAAATTGCATGATGCCGGGGTAACCATAGTTGCCGGCACCGATCAGGGCTTTCCAGGCTTTAGTGTAGCTCGTGAGCTTGAATTATATGTACAGGCGGGGCTTACTCCGGCTGATGCCATTCAAACGGCCACCATTATCCCGGCAAGGGTAACAAAAACCGATAAAAACACTGGTTCAATAGAAGAGGGCAAGAATGCCGATCTGATCATTGTAGATGGCGATCCGTTAAAAAATATCAGGGATATACGTAATGTAACTACGGTGATCAGAGGTGAGCATATTTATGATCCGGGAACGTTGCATAGGTTGGTGGGATTTAGTAAGTAAGCCCCCAGCCCCACCTAAATCCTCCCCGGTAGGGAGGACTTTCCAACGCGTAGGCCAATTTTATGATATGCAAATCAAAAGTCTCCCCAAAAGGGGGAGATTTAGAGGGGGCTTGTGGCTATTACACTGTCCAGTCTTTTTTCATTTCCCTCCCAGTTAACTTATTGGCTTCATCATCATTGCTGAATACTTCCTTTTTAGGATCCCAATGCAAAGGCCTGTTCAGCCTATAAGCAATATTGCCCAGGTTGCATACGCTTGCCGTGCGGTGACCTATTTCTACATCGGCAACTGGCCTGGTGCGGTTGCGCATAGCTTGTAAGAAATCTTTATAGTGATTCGGACTATTGTAAACATGCTTTTCACTCGGGCCGATCACCTGTGTTGCAAGCGAATCGGGCGAGGTTACCAGTTTGCCGCGCGCTACCCAAACATTCCCTTTGGTGCCTATAAAGTTGCAGAAGTTATCGCCGCTCTGCGGTTCATGCGTCATGGTAATGCCGTTGGCATAGGTATAAGTTAAAAATTGATGGCTGGCATCAGGCGGGTTAATGGTTACGGGGCCGCTGCCATCCATATCCAGGCCCCATTGTGCAATATCAAACATATGTGCGCCCCAATCAGTCATGCCGCCGCCCCCAAATTCCTGGTACTTGCGCCAGTTTGCCCACGAGTCGTCGGTCAACATTGGGGCCAATACGTGATTGTAATTTTGGGCGACAATATTCGGCCCCATCCACATATCCCAGTTCAATCCGGCCGGCATCTCTTCGGCAGGCAGATCATAAGGAACAGGATGCGGACCCACATTCACCTTCACCGTTTTAATATCGCCGATATACCCGTTGCGTACCAACTCAACTGCCTGCCTGAACTCGTCCCAGGAGCGCTGCATACTGCCGGTCTGAAAAACCCTTTTATATTTTCTTGCCGCCGTAACCATTGCACGACCTTCTTTTATGGTAAGTGCCAGTGGCTTTTCGCAATAAATATCCTTACCTGCTTTTGCTGCCATTACGGCGATGGCCGCATGCCAGTGATCAGGTGTTGCAATAACCACTGCATCAATATCCTTCCGGTCCAATATTTTACGGAAATCGTTATAGGTATCGCAGTTGGCAGGCTTACCGGTTAGATTATGCTTCGTATAATAGCCTGCTATATTATCAACAAAACGTTTTACTTTTCCGTCATACACATCTGCGGCAGCAACTATCTTCACTTCGCCGGTATCCAAAAAATATTCCTGCAATCCCAGCGCCTGTTTGCCCGTTCCGATATACCCGAGGGTAGTCATGTCGCTTGGCGCAAGGAATCCTTTGCCGCCTAAAACATGTCTCGGCACGATCATGAAAGCCGAGGCAACGGCTACGTTTCCGATAAACTTACGCCTGCTGATGGTATTATCCTTAATTGGTTCGTCTGTTTTCATATCTGGCTCAATAATTAGTTTTTCAGGTTTTGAAAGAGGAGATATAAATATAAATCATTATTTAGGAATTATTAAATACAGTGAGGAATGCAAGTAAAATTGTTACAATAACATTTAATCTCACTTAGGCATCGGAGCAGCCAATTGATTTTGGCTAAAGCCATGTGTATTTGAGGATTTTTATCCGTTGGTTAAAACCAACGGCAATGAATTGAGCCATCATTGCAGGGACTGGTAAGATCAATGGGGTCAAAGGCTTTAGCCTTAAGAAAATGTACGTTTCAAATTGCGCCGTAGGTGCTAAAAGTCGGTAGAAATTCATTTTGATAACATTTTAGCGTGCCGTAGGTACGCAACCCTCGAGAAGTTCCGTACCGATGGCACGGCATTTTGCATATTTATTTTTCTACCGACCTTTGACCCCGCTGGGGTCAGTCTTCAGCTTAATAACATTGGGCTTTAGCCAAAATAAATACCTAAGTCAGATATAAATTGATAGGATAATTCTAAAATTATCTCATCGCTTTATCTCAGATGGATTTAGCCCGGAGTACTTTTTTACCTCCCGTGTTAAATGCGCATGATCATAATAACCCATTTCAAAGGCAATATTTAAGAGGCTTTGATCGGAATTGTCCTTCTGTAATCTTTTGCTGGCGTTTTGGAACCGAATAATTTTTATAAGTTCCTTTGGCGGAATGCCGATGTATCGTTCAAATATCCTTTCTAATGTGCGGTTGCTTACATTGTGTTTTGCAGCAAGCCTGTCGACAGAGATCTGGCCATGGTAATAATCTATCGTTTCAGTAATTGGAATGATGGTTGAAAATCTGTCCTTTATTTTGGAATGAAAGAATTTATCGAGACGCGCCGGTAATTGCGCATCAAGATCAATAATTGAAAGTAGTTGCTTGTCGGGAAATTCTATGATCTGGTCTACGATTTCATTCTGTGAGAGGGTATAAAACTTCGAAAAGCCTGCAGGTTTAAAACGAATACCCACAAAGGCACTATTCGGCACGCTGGTAACCACGCTTGAGCAGGTCATCGTTCCACCCAGGTAAACATTGCCTGGTAATAATGGTGTGATTGAATTCACAATGGGCCTTGAAGTACCCATGTTGATGAATATTTCGGTACAGCCATCAGCAAATATGCGTCGGTTAAAGGGCTTATATAAGGAGCCGGTTTCCAGAACCCAATAAACATCGATATAAGCTTTTAATGGATCGGCAGGAATGTATTCCGCATATTTCATAAGCTGCAGCACATTGGTATTATGTAAATACTAAGATAAAGCATCCGATATTAACTTTTTTAAAGATGTCGTATTTATACAAAATGTGACAGCCGGATAGCACTTTCTTTGCAGAAGAAACAAATCAGATTTTATTTACATAAGCAATTGACATGAAAAACGTACTATTCAAATCATTAGTCATAGTAATACTAATGATTACCGGCAACAGAATAATGGCTAACCCAACATTGACTATGAAACAGGATACAAGTGAGGTGAAAAAGGCGCTTCACAAGGTAAATGAAGCCTACAACCAGGCATTTGCAAAAGGCGATTCATCCTTATTAATTAACAGTTACGCCGCTGATGGCTGCATTATGCCTGCAAATTCTCCCGGTTTATGCGGCAAACAGGGTTTCTTAGCCTTTTACAAATTCGCTTATAAGGCGGGCATAAGGGGTATCGTATTTACAACAGTGGAACTATATGGGTTAACGGATCAATATGTAACTGAACAGGGTATTTATGAAATGCATGATGCGGATAATAAATCTCTTGGTAAAGGAAAATACCTTGTTGTATGGAAGAAGACTGCAGATGGCTGGAGGATGTACAGGGATATGTTTACGAGTGATGCGCCTCCAGCACGTGCAGCAAAATAACTGGCTATCTACAAAAAATGCGTTCCGTATCTCACCCCGGAACGCATTTTAATGGCTTTTAGCCACTATATCAACTAAACCTCAAATCTCATGCAGATCTGGGTATTAATTAATACGTAATAATTATGCCAAACGTATAATTTATTGATAATTAGCTAATTAACATTAATTTAACAATAAGATATGTATCAAAAACGTACGTTTGCTGTGCGCTTGCGTACAAAACTGGTCAATCTTTAGAAATTTTTTAATACAGTTTTTCCATGCCCATCCAGTTTGATACCACGTACGGAACCAGTGCCCTGGAAAGAATATCCCAGGCCGATGATATTTTCGTTATACAGCGGTAATTCAGATTCATAAACCTTCTTGTCATTAACGTAGTACAGGATTTTTTTTCCTTGGCTTTTGCAGGATACCTTTACCCATTTGGACAAGTCGGCACCAAAACCGGAGAGGTCATTGTTCTTACCCCATTCAAAATAGCGACCATTGAGCAAAGCGAGGTCGGATACACAGCCCGGTGCTGAAAGAGGAATAATAACGGGAGTGTTATCCGTGAAAAGAATAATGCGCAAGTATTGACAGGTAGCTGCGCCCTCATGATAATCGTTTTTTATTTCTGTTTCGAAAGAAAAGTCTTTAAGTGACACAGGACTGAAATTACCCACATTGTAATATTCCACGGTAGGGGGCTGCGGCACCATGTCGATCTTTTTTTGGTTGATAATACTAACCGGCACTTCCATCGCACCGGGGCTCAGAAATTCATTTGATTTAAGATATACAGGTATCGGCTGCTGGGCGATCAATCCAAGCCAGCCATCAGTAGGGATCATCAGCATTTGTTCCTTTATCACGGTATTATTGATGCCAAGTTTAGCATGATAAAATCCCGGCCGGTAATAAATGGAGGTGTACTGATGCCGGTTTGGATCGACGATGACCCGCGTGGTATTATCCCATGATTGCTGAATGAAAACCGAATCGCCGGGATTGGTTTTCACATCATAATTAAAAATGACCGAATTAGGGATAGATCGTGTAACAGGGTGGGTACTGAATGAGAATGAAACCTTGCCAGGAGTTACCGACGGTTTTTTGACATACATGCCAATCAACCCAACTGCAATAACAACAATAACCACTAAGGCTATTCCTAAGCGCCATTTGGCATGTGTGTTAGTTTTGGCAGGGATATTTACATGTTGATCAGCTTTTGGTGTTTCGCCAACATGGTTTTGTTTGGTAAACGTTCTCCAGTTCTCATATCCTGCAAATCTTGCCAGGGTATCAAGGGTTGTTCCGCTGGGTAAATGGTTATATTCTACACGACCCCATACTCTTCGCAGGGTACTCGCGCTTAGGGAGACTTTTGTTTTTTCGAGGATGAGATCGTTCAGGTTCTCAAAGTCCTTGCTTTGCCAGGCAGCCACATCACCCCAATCAAGCTGTTGCTCAATGACGGTTAGCAATTGTCGTATACCCGGAGTAGTCATATTAAATTCCCGATGATTCTAAGATACAGTTATATTTCCAAGACGCACGAAGCTTGTTTTATGTGACACGCGGATTTTGTAAAGCATAATGATAAAACGTCCGGTGTACTACTTCGGTACTCACCAGCTCAAATTGCAATTTTTCGAGTATATGTATTGAGGCATCATTACCTGCCTGCACAGCGGTTACGATTCGATTCAAACCCAGTTGCCCGAAACCAAATTTTATAAATGCCTCACCCGCTTCAGTAGCAAAGCCTTTCCGCCAGTATTCTCTGGCTATATAAAATCCCAACGCACCTTCGTCTTCAAATACACCTCCATCCGGCTTAAAATGCGGATAAACACCACAGCGACCTATATATTCCCCGTTTTCCTTTAAAACAGTCGCCCACATGCTTAGTTGGTCCGATACAGGTTTAACGGCACCCATAAACCGGCGTTCGGCCTCCTCACGCGTACGTGGCTGACCGCCGACATACCTGCGTACATCCGGGTCCATTTCCATCGCACAATAATCGTCTATATCGGCCATAATATGCTGTCTGAAAAGCAATCTTTCAGAGGCCAGGATAATGTTGTTTTTATTGTAATTCATTATTATTCAAATAGATAAAATTTGAAAAAACTTGAACAGGAAATGAAAAGGTATACCGCATCACCTTTGTTAAGTTTACATTATAAAGCTAATAAATAGAATAATGATGTCGGCCAGAAAAATACTCGTATCGCTGTTACTGAGCAGTGATTTTGCCAATCTTGCTATTAAATCAGAATAAATATGAGAACGTTATTTTCAATTTTATTGATGCTGATCGTTACCGATGCTTCGATCGCACAAAGACATAAAACGCACAATTACTCCGTGATCGATACTACGCAATGGATCATCCCTAATTCCGGTGGGGTAAGTTATAGCATGGAGACTTACAAGGGAGCACGGGCCCTTATGATGAGAAAGAATTTTGCCGATGCTAAATTCGGCCGGGTAGCCTATCCTAAAGGATTGACGTTTAAGGATGGAGAAATTGAACTCGATATGGCATCTACTACCGGCAATGAATACCTGGGCCTCGCTTTCCGTATCAAAGATGCTCATCATTATCAAACGCTCTATTTCAGGCCTGCGTCAACAGGTACCATCAATGCCATACAATATATGCCAGAGAAAAAGACTGAGTTTAACTGGTGGGATTATGAAGCCGACAAGTACCAGGCAAAAGCTACGCTGCCCGCAACAACGTGGTTCCACATCAAAGCAGTTGTGAAAGGGCAGATGCTTACCGTTTATGTAGATCATCAGCCCAAACCTGCTATGGTTTACAAAGCCCTTGACCCGGATTTGAAGGAAGGCTCGGTTGGCTTCTGGTTTGGCAACAACACAGCTTGTGCCTATAAAAATTTAATCGTTAAAACTTATTGAGATCATGTTTAAGAATTATATCAAGATCGCCTGGCGGAATGTGATCCGCCATAAAACACACACCGCTATTAATGTAATAGGGTTAGCTCTGGGCATGACCTGCTGCCTGTTTATTTTTCTGTGGGTTCAGGACGAAAAGGGAATTGACAACTTTCATCAAAAAGGCAAGAACCTGTACACTGTTTATCAAACTGTAACCTCCAATGGGAAATCTGACGGCAATTATGATAGCCCTATCGATTTCAGGGGCCGGCGTATTTTTTTGATTGAAGATGTGACGGATGCGGTGCCCGAAGTGAAAAACTTTGCATTTTATGCAACCGGTTATGACCTGCCCTGGGGCCATCCCGAAACAATACAGGTAGGCGAGAAGATAGTAAAGTTAAACGGATCAAGGGCGGGCAAGGATTTTTTCAAAATGTTCAGCTACCCGATCATTGCAGGCAATGCCGAAACAGCCCTCGCCGATAGAAGTCGCATAGCCATTTCACGACATATGGCGGAGATATTTTTTGGCAGCCCTGCAAATGCCATCGGCAAAACCGTTCGCTACGAAAATAAATATGATTTTGTGGTAAGCAGCGTATTTGAAAATGTAACCCCGCAGAGTTCCCTGAAATTTGATTTTTTGTTGAATTGGGAACTGCAAAAGATGATGCTGGAATGGTCATCCAATGATTTCAATACCTATATCGAACTGGCTGATAACGCCGACCCTAAACTTGTTGAGACTAAGATCAACCAATATTTACAACCCAGGCTGCCTAAATTTAAAGGGGTAGAAGTACATGTCGGATTGCAACGCTTTGGCGACCAGTACCTGCACAATAACTTCGTTAATGGAAAACCTGCTGGCGGGCGTATTGAATATGTAAAAATATTCAGTGAGGTAGCTATTTTTATCCTGATCATCGCCTGTATCAATTTCATGAACCTGGCAACGGCGCGGTCAGTAAAACGTGCAAAGGAAGTTGGGGTACGCAAAGTAGTGGGTTCAACCCGTGGATATTTGATAGGCCAGTTTTTTGGCGAATCGCTGGTGTTTTCATTTCTGGCGATGATCCTCTCTATCATCTTGCTGTTGTTGCTGTTGCCTGCATTTAATCAATTTACCGGTAAGCAATTCGGCTTCCCACTGGCGCAAGTATCGTTCTGGATATCGCTCATCAGCCTGACTCTGATCACCGGCATTGTGGCCGGCAGTTATCCTGCATTATATCTCTCTTCTCTCAAGCCCGTCCGGATATTAAAAGGCGCCTTGCGTTTTACCCAGGGCGCTATCTGGTTCCGGAAAGGGCTTACTATCTTTCAGTTCGTATTATCTATTATATTGCTTATCGCTACTATCGTTATCACGCGCCAAACAAACTATGTGCAGAACACGCATTTGGGTTATGATAAGGAAAATATGATCTATACGCGTGTTGAGGGTGAATTGGGTAAGAAGAACAAGTATTTATTATTTAAGGAACAGGCCTCAAAAATGCCCGGCATCGCTATGATCGACCGTACCAGCGAGGTACCACAGGCCATGAATTTTGTAGTGAATGATGATGAGATCACCTGGCAGGGCAAGGAAAAGAATAATACGGTCGGCGTTAAACCGGCATCAGTTGGATTTGATTTTGTTAAGCTGATGAAGCTGCAAATAGTTGAAGGGCGCGATTTTTCACCAACCAATCCGACCGATTCCACAGACGCCTTTTTGATCAACCAGGAAGCGGTGAGGGAAATGAATATGAAGAACCCTATCGGCAAATGGGTGCAGGCCTGGAAAAAGCGGGGGCATATCATCGGTGTAATAAAGGATTACCACACCCAATCCCTCCACGAACCGATAAAGCCTATCCTGCTGGATGTAAAAGAAGGTGAATATTTTGGTGTGATCGTAGCTAAGACCGAACCAGGCAAAACTAAGGAAGCGCTGGAAAGCCTGGCGAAAGTGTACAAGGACATTAATCCCAATTATCCGTTCACCTACCAGTTTGTGGACCAGGAATATAAAAAATTGTACAGCAGCGAATTGATCATTACCCAGCTTTCTATCGTGTTTGCTGTGGTCGCCATTTTGATTTCTTGTCTTGGTTTGCTGGGATTGGTCATGTTCTCTGCCGAGCAGCGCATCAAGGAGTTTGGTGTGAGAAAGGTTTTAGGTGCATCATTGGGCCAGTTGATGTCCCTGTTCGCTGTTGATTTTCTAAAACTAATATTCGTTGCCTTTTTGATTGCCGCACCATTAGGCTGGCTGGCCATGCGCTCATGGCTGCAGGATTTTGCTTACCGTATCGATCTTTCGTGGTGGATATTCCTGTTGGCAGGTGCAAGTTCAGTGGCGGTAGCATTGTTTACATTAAGTTACGAAGCATTTAAAACCGCCGTTGCTAATCCTGTGAAGAGCCTTCGCTCAGAATGAGCTATGGCTCTCGAAGAGAGTTTAAGATCAGGGTAATTCGCATAATAAAACTGAAATTATGAAGAAGTTAATTTTTCTGTCTGTTATCCTGTTGGCTGCAATAGGCATTGGCAAATGCCAAACAGCCGGTATATGGAAAAGCAAGCAGGCGTACCTCGGACAAACCCCGCCAGGCGATATACCTGTAAAATTTGCTCCTGCACTGTTGCGGGATACAGGATCGTCATTTACGTTGGATAGGGTTGCCTTTTCGCAGGATGGCACCGAATTTTACTATTGCGTAAACGATGCCTGGTTCAGCAGTAAAAACCTTAAGGTAAAATATCTCGAATTTAGCAACGGTAAATGGAACGGGCCGAAGGTATTAAACGAGCATTATTATGCGCCAACTTTTTCGCCAGATAGCAAAACGTTGTATTTTATTGGTGGCCCAAATAAGGGGCCGGGTGATGTGGTATGGCAATCGCATAAAGTAAATGGAAAATGGAGCGACCCGATAGAATATATCCGTAAACCTTACCCTTTATATAATTTTATGCCTACCAAAAGTGGTAACATTTACGTAGGTAGCAGCGGTACTTGGGGTAAGGGTGATAATTGGAAATTTAGCAGGATCAATATTGCAAAGAACGATACTTCGATACAAAATTTAGGTATCCCGTTAAATGAGCCCGGTTTTAATGGCGATTTTTTTGTGGCCCCGGATGAATCGTATATGATCATCAGCACCAAAGAGTGGCCAACTTATGAATGTGAACTATACATTAGCTACCACAAACCAGACGATACCTGGACAAACCCTAAAAGCCTGGGCCCGCTGATCAATGATGGCGTAGCGCACCGCTGGGGCGAATATGTAACTCCCGATGGGAAATATCTGTTTTACAGTCACGGTCATAGCGCAAAAGATTGTGCCATTTACTGGGTGCGATTTGATAAGTTACTTGCACGTTTAAAGCACACCAATTTTGAGCCCTATGTGAAAAATCCTATAAGGGAGCAGTCGGCAACAGTGGGGCAGGATTTTTCACTCCAAATACCAGATAGTACTTTTTTTGATGATGACGGAAATAATACGTTATCATACTCCGTCACATCGGGCGATGGTACCGAATTACCTGAAGGAATAAAATTTGATCCTGAAAAAAGAACCATTTTAGGTAAGCCGGCCAAAGCAGGTGATTATGTAATAAAGGTTACAGCTACTGATACTGCCAAAGCCAATGTATCGCTTGCATTTTTATTGAAGGTGAGTGGCGGATAATTTTGCATATGAGCATTTCCAATGTATCTTGTAATATCATTTTATCAGTTATGAAAAAGCTTTTTGTGGTACTTATCGGGGTACTTTCTTATTGTAATTGTTTGGCGCAAAACAAGGACATTGAAACCATAAAAAAACTCAACGCTGATTGGATAGGATCTTATGTAACCAAGGATTCGACTGTTTTAAGCAGGATATTTGCCGATGATATGGTTTTAACAAATCCCGGTGGCAAAACCATGTACAAAAAACAAATGCTGCTCAACCTGGTGTCGCCCGGCCTGCAATGTCTTTCGGCGAAAGTTGATACAGCAAGTGTGCGTTTATTCGGCAACATCGGAATAATCAATGCTGTTGCATCATCTACCATAAAGGACGGCGGTAAAACGGAGACCATTCGCACTAACTACATGGACGTTTACGAAAAAAGAAAAGGCAGGTGGTATGCGGTTGCCGCGCACGTTACACTTCTGGACAATAATTAAACGAACCATAGATAACAACTTTAAAAGCCTTATGTAAATTCTGCTTAATTATTAACTTTAGCATCACATCCACCCAATGCCAAAGTTATATCATATGATCAAGAAGGCGGCTACCCTGTTATTCCTTGTGTTTATTACATCTTATTTGTTCGCGCAGCAAAAGGGCGAGCTATTGATCTATCATAATATACAAACCGATAAGGATGGCAATATTGTGCCCTGGTACAATGCTGATCCCGCAATTGCGTATGACCATAACCTGCACCTGGTTTGGAATTTTTGGTATAACATGCGCCGTGACCCGAATGGCCTGCCTTATTATATGGATCACCAGGTATGGAACAAAATAGACGACCCGCGCGGTATTGGCGGCGACCAGTTTATGATGGCTATTTCTTCGTGGCGGCTGTTATATGCTTATATGGGCGATGAAAATATTAAAGCGAACATGTATTTCCTGGCGGGATATTATTTAACGCATGGGTTGTCGCCATCGAACTGTAAATGGCCGGATATCCCGTTCCCATATAATACGCTGATCTATTCGGGAATATATGATGGTGACATGCGCAATGGTAAGGATGTGGCACAACCGGATAAGGCGGGTTCTTTTGGATTGGAGCTGATCCACGTATATAAAATAAAGGATGATCCTATATTTTTGGATGCTGCGGTAAAAATAGCCAATACACTTGCGGCAAAGGTGAAGCCGGGCGATGCAGACCACTCGCCGTTGCCATTTAAGGTGAATGTGTTTACCGGCAAAACGGTTCTGTTGAAACTGACCGACACTAAGCCTATATCTACAGATACCGCAGGCTATACCAGCAACCTTACGCCAACACTGCAAATGTTTTATGACCTGATCGAACTAAAAAAAGGAAATGTGACTGCTTATAAAACGGCTGCCGATAAAATATTAGCCTGGCTAAAAAAGTACCCTATCCAAACAAACAAATGGGGGCCATTTTTTGAAGACGTAGGCGAATGGAGCCAAACGCAGATAAACGCCATGACTTGCGCGCGGTATATGATGGAGCATCCCCAATATTTCCCTGAATGGAAATCGCAGGTAAAAAACATTATCAATTGGGTGCACAGCACTTTGGAGAATGACAAATGGAAAAAATATGGTGTATTTGTTACCAACGAGCAGTCCGTTTATCCAACCCCGGCCAATAGCCACAGCGCAAGGCAGGCGGCGGATGAGTTATTGTATTGTTCCCTGGCGGGTGATACCAGTCTTTACACCAATGCCGTCCGCGAGCTCAACTGGGCGACCTATATGGTTGACGAAGATGGTAAAAATTGTTTCCCCACAGATGATGTGTGGCTCACAGACGGCTACGGAGATTATGTACGGCATTATTTGCGGGCGATGGCAACTTATCCGGTATTAGCCCCGGTGGAGGATCATATTCTTTCATCCACCTCATTCATTCAACAAGCTGATTATAAGGATCACTTTAAAAAATACCTGAGCGTTGATTTTAGTGCTGATACCAACAAGGTTCGCGTTTATTACAGGACTTTTGATAACAATGGCACAGAAATCATAAAGTTAAAATCCAAACCGTCAGCTGTGTTGTTAAATGATAAGCCATTGGCAGAAGTTAGTGATGGCCAGGGTTATACATGGAAAGCGTTGGAAAAGGGCGGCGGCGTTTTATGGGTGAGGAGAAAGAACGGAAACAAGATAAGTATAGAATAGATACACTTGAAAATCAGTACCGAATCTTTATTCGAATCTCTTTCTTAAATTTGAAAAGCTGAAATTGTCACGATTGAATTATGGAAGTACACCACCACCCGGAAGTAGGGA
>Ga0206890_1105_pt1 | contig 25745 bp, 25 predicted proteins | sample Alteio_BWOrgHeat_58_FD_152960 | JGI IMG/M metagenome (GOLD analysis project Ga0206890, IMG submission 152960) | Enriched cells from forest soil in Barre Woods Harvard Forest LTER site, Petersham, Massachusetts, United States - Alteio_BWOrgHeat_Nextera6 ... | reverse complement strand
TCTGCTCTTCAAGAAATTTACCCTCAACGCCCAATAGTGTTTGAAGATCGACCTGCGAATTGGTGGTTTCATCGGCAGGCAGGCCAAACAATTGGGGAATGGCATATGGATAGATGTAAGCACCGAATATGCCAAAATCATCCCTTGTACTAAATCTTGAATACTGGCTTGTTTGCGAATGCAATCCTGAACGGTAATTTACAACATTGCCGCCATTGTTATCAGAAACATCGTCAAATACCCCTTTATAATGAAATACGACCTCGGCACAGCCATCGGCCACTGAACGGTAAATGTATTCGCGTTCATCCACAGCCAGGTCGTGCTCAAACACCCAAAAGCACCTTACATAAGGCTTTAATGCTTCTGAAGGAGGGAGGGTGAAGTATTTCATTTTTTAATTTCGAATGTTCAATTTCGAATTTAAGGAATTTCTTTGCTTTACTAAATTTACTAAACAAGTCTTAATTCCCGGATTAGAAAATTCGAAATTGAAAATCCGAAATTCGACATCAATCAGAGTCCCTTCTGTATCGCATCATACACCGCATCCTGTATCCGGGGTCTTATTTGCAGGCTTGATAATTGATCGGTAACTTTTGGATTTACCCTGTTAGACAGGAATATATAAACCAGGTTGTACTTCGGATCGACCCAAACGCCGATGCCGGTGTAGCCTGTATGCCCGTAAGTTTCCGGAGATGCCTCCTTTGATGGATAATGCCTGTCGGCGATTGGATCCCACCGGTCGAAACCCAGGCCCCGGCGACTTACATCCGATTGTTTTGCAGTAAACAGGTCGACCGTATGCGGTTTGAAGTATTGGTCGCCTCCATAAGTACCCTTGTTAAGCAGCATCTGGTATAGTATGGCCAGATCATTGGCATCAGCAAAAAGTCCGGCATTGCCTGAAACATCTCCCAATAATGCAGCAGTGGGATCATGCACATAACCATCCAGCAAACTGTGCCTGAACACCTGGTCGTCCTCAGTAGGAACGATCTGGCTTTGGGGAAAATGCTTGTAGGCTAAAAATCCGGCATTTTGCATGCCAAGGGGATCATAAAAATTCTCCTGTACATATACATTCAGAGGTATTGAGGTAACCGCTTCATCTATTTCCTTCATCAACACCATGCTTAAATCACTGTAAACATATTGCCCGCGTGTTTTTAAGGGTGAATTCAGTATATCCTGTAGCATTACCTCCTTAAAATAATTTTTTCGCAGATAAAAATGCTCCGACACTTTGGTTGGATAAGCGGCTGATGAATCGGTGCTAATATCGGTAGGCTTTAGTTTTTCGTAGGTCTGAATATCCGGTATCAAACCGGCCTGGTGCGTCATCAGTTCGCGTATTTTAATATCGTTCTTATTGGTTTTGCGTGCCATAGGCATATAAGTACCAATGGTTGAATCAAGATTAAGGGTGCCTTCCTCAGTAAGCCGCATGGTCTCAATTGTGGTGGCTGATACTTTGGTAACTGAAGCCAAATCGAAGATATCGGTAATCTTATCTGGAATGGTTTTATCGTAGGTATGATACCCGTAAGCTTTGTTGAAAATCACCTTGCCGTCCTTCGCTACCAAAACAACACAACCCGGTGTGGCTTGCTTAGAAATGGCTTCATTAGCTATGCTATCAATAATTTTAAGATTTTTTTCATTGATACCAGCCTCCTCTGGCACAGTATATTGGAGACGGGTTTTAACGGTAAAAAAGCCCGTGTTAGCAAGATATTTCTGAGACAGGGTGCGGCTGAGGTTTTGGGTAATAGGCAAGCCACCGAAGATGGCCTGGGCGCTGTAGTAAGCCGATACCGGCGACGAACGCTGAGCAAAGATGATGGGCGCCGTTACCTTTTCGAGCTTATTCATTGAACTGCCGTCGCCAAAATAAGCTACGATCACATTTTTTAAGCTGCGGTTTTCGTTGATATAGTTGATGATCTGCGGGTTGGCAAGGTCGGCATCAGTTAGCTGTACAATAAGGGTATTGTATAGTTTGGTATCGAAATCAAGCTCAGCAGGGGTTTTTATGCCGACGTAATCCATTCCGTTGAAGGACTGTATTTTGCTGTACTTATTTAAAAGGCTGTCGAACCCGGCAGCATACTGGTAGGAAAAATGGATGCTGGCTATGTTCAATTCACTTAATTCCTTCAGCGGGATCAATTGCTGCGCATTATTTAGCAATACGGTTGATTTTTCAACAAGCTTCTCTTCATTTATGTAAGCTTGACCGGTAAATGGCGGGTTTTGTGCGCAGGCTGAGTGAACTAAAATAAATCCTGATAAGATCAGAACACAAAATCGCCATCTATTTTTTCTCATATACTTGTTCTCCGTTTATATAGGTTTGCAATACTTTAACTCCCGGCAACTCTGATCCATTTATTTTCATGATGTCCTTGTCCAGGATCACAAAGTCGGCATACTTGCCGGGCTCGATACTACCCTTTTCGTTTTCTTCAAACTGGGCCTTTGCCGCCCAAATGGTTATTCCTCGTAATGCCTCGGTGCGGCTAAGTGCATTTTCTGGCTGAAATCCGCCTTCTGGATAGCCTTTCAGGTCCTTGCGTTCTACAGCAGCATAAAACGTGTAGATAGGATTTATATTTTCTACAGGGAAATCCGTTCCTAAAGGCAGCCATCCGTTTTGCTCAAGTAACTGCTTGTAGGCGTAAGCTGTTTTTAACCGTTTGCTGCCCAGCCGGGTTATTGCCCAACGCATATCAGAAGTGGCATGTGTTGGTTGCACACATGGAATGATACTATAATCGCCGAAATAATGGATATCATCAGGTGATAATATCTGGGAATGCTCGATGCGCCAGCGGCGGTCGTTTTTTCCCTTCAGTACGCTGGCATATACTTTTAGTATCACCCGGTTAGCCGAATCGCCGATGGCATGGGTGCATAGCTGGAAACCCTTATCCGCAAGTTTTTGGGCAATTTGCTGGAAATGCTGCTGACTGCTTAGCAAAAACCCTTTCCAATTTTTTTGATCATCATAAGGCTGCAGCAAACAGGCGCCCCTTGAGCCAAGCGCACCATCGGCATACATTTTAAACGCACGCACATCCAGGCCGGGCGTTTTAAATGCACCACGCTTAAACAGGTAGTCGTAATTTTCCTGGCGATCCGAAAGCATAACATACAGGCGGATTTTGAGCTCACCCTTATGTTGCAACTGGGCAATAGTGTTTATCATGGTGTATGGCAAGCCACAGTCGGCAACTGTAGTTAAGCCATCCGCAAAGCAATTGTGTTGCGCATCCAGGAAAGCGGATTGGATGACGTCATCCGATGGCTCCGGTATTTTACGCCTTACGATGCCTACCGCGTTATCAACCAGGATACCGGTAAGCTTTCCCTTAATTGTTTCAATTTCACCACCGGAAATGGTTTGTCCTGGCTTAATCCCTGCGATGTTCAGTGCGGCCTGGTTGGCTATTGCCCCATGCCCGTCGACACGTATTAACAATACAGGCCTTACCGGGAACAGGGAATCGAGCTTAGCCTTGTTTGGGAACTGCTTTACCTGCCAAATGTTCTGATCCCAGCCACGCCCTATGATCCATCCATCTCCGTTCCTTTCGGAATACGCCTTTACTGAATCAACGATCCCATTCCAGCTTTTAATGCCTTCAAGCGCCACTTGCTGCAAGCTTAATCCATAGCCATAAAAATGCGAATGGGCATCAATAAAGCCGGGATAAACGGCCCTGCCGCCTGCATCAATAACATGATGCGCCTTATAAATATTTTCAAGGGAATCGTCCTTACCTACGGCAATTATTTTACCTCCCTTTACTACAAATGCCTCTGCCGTGGAAAAATTGTTATTAACTGTATAAACGATAGCGTTCTTTACCAGAAGATCAGCATTATAGTCCTGCTGCTTACAGGCGACTGCCAGCAACAGCAGCAGGGGCAAAATTTTTCTCATGAGGCAATAGTCAGTTTAACAATTACAAGTATCAAAATATTAAGTTAGTATATCAAGTATGAAAGTCATTAGTCACTTGTCATTAGTCATTTGCTATGATCTTAGCCTATGGTTTAACAACAATGGAATATCCAATGACTAATGACAAGTGACCAATGACAAAACACTGTCACAGATTTATAAAAATGAGCGACTTATGTCAGCATAATACATATACAAAATCAAAAGGATAAAGTTATGCTGTCAAATATTTAATTTAGCACCGGAAATGATCCGTCCCGTCATTAGCGGGACGGAGGAGGGAAATTGATTAATGCCAGATATAATCCAGCTTTTACCTGATTCAGTTGCTAACCAGATTGCCGCGGGCGAAGTGGTGCAGCGACCTGCGTCGGCAGTAAAGGAATTGGTGGAGAATGCGATAGATGCAGGGGCCGATAAAATACAACTGATACTTAAAGATGCCGGCAAATCACTGATACAGGTGATAGACAATGGCTGTGGAATGAGCCTGACGGACGCCCGTATGTGCTTTGAGCGGCATGCTACCTCCAAAATACGCAAGGCCGAAGACCTGTTTGCTATCCGTACGATGGGTTTCAGGGGCGAGGCGATGGCATCCATTGCCGCAATTTCACAGGTAGAACTGAAGACCCGGCGGCATGAGGATGAATTAGGCACTTGCATTACCATTGAGGGCTCTGAGGTTTTAAAGCAGGAGGCTTGCATGGCCAATACCGGTACATCCATATCCGTTAAGAATTTATTTTACAATACCCCCGCCCGTCGCAACTTTTTAAAGAGCAACCCGGTGGAGATGCGGCATATTGTTGATGAATTTCAACGCATCGCGTTAGCAAACCCAACCGTGTTTTTTACGCTGCACCACGATGGGCAGGAAGTTTACCATCTGCCTGCTACGGTACTTAAGCAGCGCATAATTCATCTGTTTGGTAATAATTATAATCAGCGGCTGGTACCCGTTGAGGAAGATACCACCATCATTAAGCTTCGCGGCTATGTGGGAAAGCCGGAGTTTGCCCGTAAAACACGTGGCGAACAGTTCTTTTTTGTAAATAACCGCTTTATAAGGGATTCTTATCTGAATCATGCTGTGCTGACTGCCTTTGAGGAATTACTGCCAGATGAAAGCTATCCGCTGTATGTGCTGTTTATTGAGATCGATCCGTCGAAGATCGATATCAATGTGCATCCTACTAAAACGGAAATAAAATACCAGGATGAAAGGTCGATCTATGCGATTATCCGTTCGGCGGTAAAACGTTCATTGGGCAGATATAATATTACCCCAAGTTTGGATTTTGACCAGGAGAACAGCATTGAGCATTTGGTCACCCTAAAACCATTGGAGGAAATTGTACAGCCCACCATTTCATTTAATCCCGACTTTAATCCCTTTACACCCGAAGTAAAAAAAGCCGACAGGGAAATTCCCTTTTTGCGAAGTGCGGGCGATCATCACAGAACATCTATCCCTCAAAACTGGGATACGCTTTACGAGATCAGCAAACGGGAAACCATCACCCAGCAGGAAATGCATGCTGAGAAAATGATTGAGGTGCAGGACCAGGAAGTAAGCAAATCCAGCGAGCGGCAACTGTTCCAGATACATAACCGGTTTATTTTATCGCAGATCAAGTCGGGGTTTATGCTGATCAATCAGCAAGCTGCACATGAACGTATTTTGTATGAGCGATTTTTAAATCAATTGGAAAATCATTCGGGAGTGAGCCAGCAAAGTCTATTCCCACAATCTGTTACCCTGCAGGGCAGCGATTTTGAATTGCTGAAGGAGCTTTTGCCTGATATCAGGGCATTGGGCTTCGATATCCGGGAGTTTGGTAAAAATACTGTTGTAGTTGAGGGTATTCCGGCTGAATTGAGTAACGTTGCCGAACATTCATTACTGGAGCATTTACTGGAGGGCTTTAAAAATAACCTCGCTATTTTAAAGCTGGATAAACGTGATAATTTAGCCCGGGCACTGGCAAGAAATGCCGCCATTAAAACGGGTACCCGATTGTCATTGGAAGAAATGAATATACTGATAGACCAGCTTTTTGCCTGCCAGATGCCAAATTTAGCCCTGAACGGAAAACCGATTATCAGTACATTTACGTTAAGTGAATTAGCAGAACGATTTGAAAAATAAATTATAGTATTTACACTAATATGAGCGCATACAGGCAGTCGCCCTTTTCAAACCTAACGCCGGTTGTAAAAAACCTGATCATTATCAATGTTATATTCTTTATAGCCCCATTTGTCATCAATCATGTTTTTGATATGAACAGATGGCTTGCCGTATATTATTTTAATTCATCACAATTCAGATTGTGGCAGATCATATCTTATATGTTTATGCATGGCGGCATAGCACATATTTTCTTTAATATGCTTGCCCTGTTTATGTTTGGGCCTATTGTTGAATACAGCATCGGGCCAAAAAAATTCCTTAATCTTTATTTTATTTGCGGGATTGGCGCTATTGGCTTTCAATGGCTGGTTCAGGCTATCGAGGTGCATGGCATAACCGGGGGATTTATCATACCTGATCCTGACCTGCAATCCTCCTATCTCCAGTATGGTGCAAGTGCGCAAAAATTATTCGATATTTATAATACACCTCTGGTTGGTGCTTCGGGCGCAATTTTCGGCTTGTTAGTAGCTTTTGGAATGTTATATCCTAACATGGAACTGATGATACTTTTCATTCCGGTTCCTGTAAAGGCAAAATATATTATACCTGTATATATAGTAATTGAAATATGGCTTGGTGTTGGTCAGTACGGAGGGGATAATGTGGCGCATTTCGCGCACATAGGTGGTGCCATACTTGGTTTTATTATGGTAAAAATCTGGCGATTACAAAAGCCAAACAACTTTTTTTGATGTTCATGCGTTATCGTTAATAGGAATAGATTTATGAATACGCTTTGGAAGGAAATACGGTATAAGATGCTGCACTCGGGCAGTAAGATAGGGTTGTTGATAGGTATCAATATTATCGTATACGTTGCCATTAATGTACCTGGGGTTATCGAATGGTTATTTACCCGCAATAACCTGATATCCTATTATGCCGACGAGTATCTTTTACTTCCTGCTTATCTGCCCAAGCTGGCTACCCGCTTCTGGACGCCGCTCACTTATATGTTTATGCATGCCGGGCCGTTGCATATCTTCTTTAATATGCTGTGGCTGTACTGGATAGGGCAAATTTTTGAAGAGTACCTGGGTAATAAGCGCACCATAGGCCTTTATTTATTTGGCGGACTGACCGGAGCATTGTTTTTTGTGCTGGCCTATAATTATATCCCGGTGTTTGCGCACTCCAATGTGGCTGTTGGCGCAGTGGTTGTAGGCGCTTCGGCCGCCGTGATGGCTGTGATTGTTGCTACAGCAACCCTGCTGCCCGATTATACCATCTATATGATGTTCATCGGCCCGGTAAAACTTAAATGGCTCGCCATATTTTATGTGATCCTTGATTTTATACTGATAGCAGGTGCAAACCCCGGCGGCGAGATCAGTCACCTTGGCGGCGCCTTTTTTGGCTTTATTTATATTAAGCAATTACAGCGCGGGCACGACTGGATAGGCTCCATCAATAAGATATTTAAACCAAGCCCCAAATTAAAGGTGGTTTCTAAAAGTTCCGTCAAAAATTCTAACGACCTGCCCCGACAAGAAGAAATAGACCGTATCTTAGATAAAATTTCGCAATCAGGCTATGAGAGCCTGAACAAACAGGAAAAAGAGGTACTATTTCGCGCCAGCAAGGATAATGAAGGCTAAAAAAAAGCTAAATTTTATTGACAAGATATTTCTTTGGATAACTTTCCTGTTATGTGCCGGTTTGCTTTTAAGTTATCTCGCGCCGGTTATCAATCCCACAAAATTCTGGATGATCGCATTTTTTGGTTTGGCCTATCCTTTTTTATTGCTGGCGAATGGCATCCTGGTAGTTTACTGGCTGCTGCGGAAAAACATCTGGGTATTTTTGCCTTTAATTTGCATAGGGATAGGATGGAACATGCTGAACAGGAATATTGGTCTTCGCTTTCCTCAAGCGGCGGGCCCTGTTTCGGGTCCAAACACGGTGCGTATCATGACCTACAACGTCCATAACTTTAAGCACTATGGGGCCAAAAATGATATATCTACCAAACACGAGATATTGGATATCATTGCCGGTGAGCAACCGGATGTTATCGGCTTCCAGGAATTTTATACACGTGCACACGGGCAATATGATATGCTGGATTCGGTTCAGAACATTCTTAAATGCAACGGGTATTATTTTGAGTCGATAATTGGGAATAAGATGGAATCAATAGGGATGGCCCTGTTTTCAAAATTTCCGCTGGTATCACATGGGTTTATCCGGCTATCAGAAGGACCCAGTGAAAATCAATGTATTTACGTTGATATAAAAAAGGGAGCGCAAACAATCAGGGTGTATAGCGTCCATTTGCAGTCCATTAAGTTCGACCCTGAGGATTACCGTTATCTTAACGATGTATCGCAACAAGGTAAACCTGATGTAGGTTCGGCTAAACGATTGGGTAGCAAACTAAAAACCGCATTTCTGAAACGAAGCGCCCAGGTATTAAGGATAAAGAATAGTGCCGATTCGTGTAAATATCCATATGTAATTTCGGGAGATTTTAACGATACGCCGGCATCCTATGCCGTAAACCAGATGAGCAGGGGACTAAAGAACGCCTTTGCCGAAAAAGGCTCGGGACTGGGACGCACGTATAATGGCAGCTTCCCCAATTTCCAGATAGACTATATAATGGCCAGTCAGCAATTTGATGTAAAAAGTTATCATATTATTGAAAAGAGGCTGTCGGATCATTACCCGGTGTGCAGTGATCTGGTGTTGAAATGAGTTGACTCATGAAATCAGAACCGTCATGGCGAGGAACGAAGCCATCTTTATACTATGCAAGTAGGTAAAACCGGATTATTTCTGTGACTATTTTTTGCGGGGCATCATCACAATAACGAAATTCTTCACATTTGATCTGCAGCAGTAGAGATGGCGTCGTTCCTCGCCATGACGCGCTGGAGTGGTATTTCCGGATTTTGTATATAATTGTATCTTAGCTACGCATGAAGCAGGCACTTATTTATACTTTAAAAGTTTGGTTAACCATTATTGTCATTACTCCGGCATTGCGCCTGTTGATGGCATGGGCATTTAATTTACCTACCGCGCAAATGAGCCTCAGTTATTTTGAATATTATCAGCTTGCGGGCTTATATGGCTTCATTTTTTCTTTGCCAGGGGCACTCATGCTATGGATATTTATAACCATCATTAACCGGAAGCCGATGTCCATTACTGCGAAGAAAGTCTATATATCGGCACTGGCTTTTATTGAGATGATGCTCACCTTTTATTATATATTCTGGTTGCCAGGGAGCTGGAAGATCAATGAGGTAATGACCATCCCTTATGTGGTTATTGCTGCCCTAGGTATTTGGTTTTACAAATTAAAAACAGCCATTGTTTCAGGGCCGGGAAATTTATCTAATAGTTAATATTTCTTAACTGTTGTGGTCCAAAGGACTCCTGTGGAGGTGTTCCAAAACGTTCCAGGTGTTCCAAAGTATTCCACATGTTAAATGGAACACCCCCATACAGGAGTCCTTTTTGCTCCTTCAGGGTCTCTCGAAGAGGACCCTGAGACGACGGGAAACACAGTTGGTATTTCTATTGTACGGAACACTCACTAAGCCTCAGGCAAGCTAAAATAAAAGGTTGTGCCCGTGCCGATAACCGTTTCGAACCACACCTTGCCGCCGGCATTTTCAATGGAATTTTTTACAAATGCCAAGCCTAGGCCCGTGCCTGAGCTTTTGGTGGTAAAGTTGGGCTCAAATATTTTTTCGCGGAGGTTTTCGGGTATGCCATAGCCATTATCCTTAATGCTGAGCAGGATATTCTTACTGGTGATGAGGTAATTGATGTCGATTATCCCAAACCTGTCTGGTGGGGTGGCTTCAATGGCATTCTTCAGCAAATTATTAAAGCATCGCAGCAGCTGGTCGCGGTCGGCATTGATATAAAACGGCATATCAGGCGCCAGGTATAAGATTTTGATATTGTCCATCTGTTTAAAAATGGTGACGGCCTGCGTCAGCATATCAAAAATATCGATGCGTTCGATACGGGTATCAGGCATTTTTGCAAAGGCCGAAAATTCGGATGCGATGGACGACAGGCTCTCGATCTGCTCCACAAACGATTTGCTGAACCGCTCAAATTTCTGATCAAATTTTGGATCCTTATCCTTCCATGATTTTTCGAGCAATTGAAGCCCCAGCTTAAGTGGTGTAAGCGGGTTTTTAATTTCATGGGCCACCTGCTTCGCCATTTCGCGCCAGGCGCTTTCCCTTTCAGATTGGGCAAGCTTTTGGGCGCTGCGTTCCAGTGCGGCGATCATGTTGTTATATTCCTTTACAAGCGCGCCGATCTCATCGTTGCGTTCCCACTTTATTGGCTCATTCTTTTGACCGTAAATGGTCTTACTTAGGCCCTGCTGGATAATGTTTAACGGGTTTGTAATTTGCCGGGCTATTATCACAGCCAAAAGGCCAATGGCTATAAAAATAAGCGCATAAATATTGATCATGGCGTTAAGCAGCGATCCTATGCGTGATTTATAATCAGCTTCGTTTGAAAAATAAGGCAGTTGCAGGTATCCTATGGTTGTTTGCTTGCTCTTTATCGGCACATAGGCAGCCTTATAGTTCAGATTGCCTATTATTTCGTTATTGATATATTCCGACTTTTGAAGCTTATTTAAATGGATATACGCCCGGCCATTTATGCGCCTCGCCAGCAAGCCAAGACTATAGATTTTGGGTTGGGTCGACATTAATTCAACACCATCAGTATTAAACAGGGTCAGATCTGCAGAATAAATGTTGGCGAAATCATCAAACCGGGCCTCCGTATCCTCATTGATATTATATATGATCTTATTTAAATCGCCCTCTTCAAAGGCCTTTGCTATTCTTGACAGCTTATCGCTGATCATATTATCCTGCTGCTCAACATACTGCCTGGCAATTGATAAATAAGTGATTATACCAACCAATACCAGTGTTACAACAACCGCGAAGACGATGGAGAACTGTATCCGCGTTTTATAAAGTATCTTATCAAAATTTAGCCGGAACACCCAGTGAAAATAATTATCCTCGATGTATAATATCCTGATACGTGCCCACACCCAGCGCGTAATGATCAAAATAACGCTGAAAACCAAAAACACGATAAAAAAGAAAGTGACGGCCGTTATAGTATCGATCACAATATCCTCCGCCTTGCTTACAACGATCAAATTGCGCTTGCCGGGCTTGTATATGATATGGCTGTATCTCATAGGGAGCCCATACTTTGTTAGCTCGGCACTGCTGGTGTTTTTAAAGGAATAGTCTTTTAACTTGCCTGCAAATTCATTATTTATCAGGCTGTAATCATACTTTCCATGTTGGCTAACCAGCTTATTATCCATGTAAAAGGCATAGGAATAATCCTTAAAATCATCCGTTGAATTATTCCTGCCATCCATAAGCAACTCAGGGAATGAATTTTCGGCATGTTGTGCTTTGGTGGTTAATAAAATGGTTATGGTACCCAGGTTATTATCACCCGAAAACACGGGCAGCATGGCCAGGTAGTTTTGGTAACCGAATGATTCCTTATCACGGTAAAAATGATCGGATACTTTGAAGAATGAATTGAAAGCCACCATATCGCTGAAGATGCTCAGCTCGTAATTCTTATCCCCTGATACCGATTGTCCCTTTGTATTAAACTCATATATGCTAAGGCCGTATTTTGCCAGGTACCCATCAAAATATAATTTTTGCAGATGATTTTTTAAACGGGCCTGGTTATGCACCGAATCTGTAAAATACCTGATGATGAGTGAATCGGAAACTATTTGCTTCTCAATTCGCCTGAAAATAAAATCTGCGGTAACGTCATCAGGGGTCTCCAGTTTCTGAACAAGGGCCTTGCGCACGCTCATCTCCTTTATCGACTGGAAATGATTGAGCTTTATTGCCGAAGTAACGGCACACAGTAAGATAATGATAACAAACGAACCTGAACTAAGCCTGGCTTCATCATACCGATGAGCATAACCCCTTATCAAAATCCAGATCGCCGCCAGGATATAAAATGTAGTAAACTCCTGGTCATTATAGGCAGCATTTAAAGTAGCTATTACAACTGCTAACAACAGCAATAATATCTGGTGCTTAACCGGTACTGTAAGCCGGGTACAAACAGCCAGGCATATTTCTGTAAGCAGATAAAAAATAAGAAAGCTAAAGCACAACATGAGCACCCCAAGCACACTTAAATAGGAAAGATTGAGTACATTGTTTATGTCGAAGTTGATCTTTGAATTTACCACCAGGCCATAAAAAAGCCGCAATAGAAAGGTAGAGCTCGCCATCAGCAGCAGCAAACCGGCTGCTACAATAGCATAGCCGGCAATTTTATTGTAAACGAATTTTAATAATTTATCGCGGTGGCGGTATACAAAAGAAGCAAACCAGCATATGCTTAGTATGTTAACGCAAAAATCGCCCAATGATGGAAAAAGCTTTCCGGAATTATAGATATTAGGGTCGAAGACAACAGGTTTATAGGTAAAATCTGGCCAGCCGTAATGCAGGTTTAAAAACCTGATCAATATGATAAATGCACCAAGCGTAACAAAGGACAAGTATACATAACCCCTGTTAGCAATATAATTACCAATGCTGTTCATGAACAGGCAGAACACCATGATGCATAAAACCCACATAATCACTTCAAAATAGAAGAACTTATGGCTAACCTCGTTCTGCCTTACCTTTACTGAAAACAAATAAGTGTGATCTATGCTGTGTATCTCGTAAATGTTCCTGTCATTGAAATCGGCAATTTCAATGTTCTTATCGTTCAATAAATTTTTAGCAAAGCTATTTTGCAGGTATTGATTTGTGAACGGATACTCGATTTTGACAGGGATAAAGAAAAAGGCCGAAAATGTCCCCTCACTTTTTTTAATGACATCATAAAAACCATTGGATTCCCTGATAAAAGAATAACCTTCGCGTATCCCTTCAAGATTATCTGGAATTACCTTTACGCCGCTCCAAAAGGTTAAATGGCCCTTGCTGGTGGTAATGGCCCATATATTTTCATCGGTAGTAAAGGTCTTGATAGTTTTCAGGGCCTCCTGGTCATTATCCTTAAGGGTTTTTAATTTATCAAAGCTGGCCTTATCGTCAATTATCTTATGGACAAACTCTTCCTTTTTATGCAGATTGTCTTCAAGCGTTTGCGCAGTTTGATAAAGGTTATTTTTGGGCGTGTAGGTTTTCTGGACAACAATTGCCGTCAATAGTAAACTGGCAAATAGCAAAGCCAGTAATAACCGAATTTTCGCAGAGGCAGTCAAGATTTTACCAAGGTAGTGTAAAGTTACAGTATCAAAAATAAAGCTATCCTTATTAATTTCGGATAGCTTGTAATATTATTGTTGTAGTACTGCGCTGCTCGTTATTGCAGCCCTATCGACCTTTTTTACAAGGCCCTGCAGCACATTGCCCGGGCCCACTTCTGTAAAAGAGGTCGCCCCGTCTTCAAGCATATGCATTACCGTTTGTGTCCAGCGTACCGGGCCAGTGAGTTGTTCAATTAAATTATGCTTTATTTTAGCCGGGTCGGTATAAGGCTTAGCATCGATATTCTGATAAATGGGGCAAATGGGTTCCTTGATCTCAGTATGAACGATGGCATGCTCCAGTTCGAGTTTCGCCACTTCCATCAATGGTGAATGGAATGCACCGCCTACATTAAGCTTGAGTGCGCGTTTGGCACCTGCAGCAAGCAACTTTTCGCAAGCGTAATCTATACCGGCTATGTTGCCGGATATTACCAATTGGCCGGGACAGTTATAATTGGCCGGAACCACTACATCTGTTGCCCTGTGGCATATATCTTCAACAGTAAAATCGTCCAACCCTAAAATTGCTGCCATAGTTGATGGCTGTATCTCACAGGCTTTTTGCATGGCGTTGGCACGCGCTGCTACCAGGCGGAGCCCGTCCTCAAATGACAAGGCGCCTGCGGATACGAGCGCAGAAAATTCACCCAATGAATGGCCCGCAGCCATTTCGGGCTTAAAATCATCGCCCAAAGCCTTAGCCAGGATAACAGAATGGAGGAATATAGCAGGTTGGGTAACTTTAGTTTGCTTCAGGTCATCCTCTGTGCCGCTGAACATGATATCTGTAATGCGAAAGCCAAGTATCTCATTGGCCTGCTCGAATAATTCGCGGGCCTGTTCAGACTGTTCATACAGGTTTTTGCCCATTCCTACAAACTGGGCGCCTTGCCCGGGAAATATATATGCTCTCATAAGCCCCCTAACCCCCTAAAGGGGGAATTTGTTGTTAATTTTTCTAATTATATTAGCCCTTATGCTCCCCCTTTAGGGGGCTGGGGGGCTTCAACTGAGTTTCGACGATATCAAATTTAAAAATTCTGTGCGGGTTTTTTCCTTTAAAAATTCGCCTGTAAATGCAGAGGTGGTGGTAACTGAATTTTGCTTTTGAACACCACGCATACTCATGCACAAATGCCTGCATTCAATAACGATACCCACCCCAAAGGGCTGCAGGGTATCCTGTATGCAATCCCTTATCTCATTGGTGAGGCGCTCCTGAACTTGCAGCCGACGCGCAAAAACGTCAACTATGCGTGGTATCTTGCTTAGGCCAACAACATACCCATTGGGAATGTAGGCGATATGCGCCTTACCAAAAAATGGCAGCATATGATGCTCGCACATGGAATAAACTTCAATATCCTTTACTACCACCATCTGGCTATACTCTTCCTTAAACATCGCTGATGACATGATTTCCTTAGCATCCAGATCATAGCCGTGGGTAAGGTATAATAAAGCCTTGGCAACCCTTTCCGGGGTTTTTAATAGCCCCTCGCGTTCCGGATTCTCACCTATTTGCTTTAAAACATCCTGGTAATGTATGCTTAAATTGTCTATCAGTTCGGGATTGTACCGGTCGATCTTTACATAGCCGTCAATGCCTTCATCACGGTTATGGATATCTTCTTTACTCATTTTTAAAGGTTAATCGCCAAAGTATTCGGCAAAGTTATTTTCGGTCTCATATAATTTCACCGAATGTAAAAACACGCCTTTATATTCTTCTATCGGCGCCTTTAACTGGTTAAATATCTCGATGCAAAGCAATTCGGTCGAAGCCATTTTGCCTGCCATAAATTCAACATCCTTGTTGATATTTTTGTGATCAAGCTTCTCAATTACGCGGTCATTTATAATCACCTTTAGCTCTTTCAGGTCAATTAGATAACCTGTGGCATGGGTAACTTCCCCCTTAACCGTTACAAATAGATTGTAATTGTGTCCGTGCCAGTTGGGGTTTGCGCATTTGCCGAAAACCTCCGCGTTTTTTTCCTCGCTCCATTCTTCACGGTACATTCTGTGAGCCGCGTTAAAATGCTCTTTCCGTGTTATATATATCATCATAACAATAATTGGCGCAAATATACAAAAACAAAAACGGGCATTTGTTTTAACTTAGCGTTCAAAATAATTTGACAATGCGGATACTGATCGTAGCAGCTACTGAGCCGGAAATAGGAAAAATTGTGGCCGATGTCCGCTTTTCAATGTACGATTGCGACCAGGGCTCACACATCAGCCCCGAACTTAAAACCGTTTATGAACATGCAGAAGTGTCCACACTTATCACTGGCGTAGGTATGGTGGCCACGGCATTTGCGCTGGGTAAGCACCTGGCATCACACCAATACGACCTGGCGATCAACCTGGGCATAGCCGGCAGTTTCGACCGCAGTATTGCATTGGGCGAGGTGGTGGAGGTTATAGAAGATAGGTTCTCAGAGCTCGGCGCTGAAGATGATAGAACTTTTTTAACTATCGAACGGCTTGGCTTTGGTGAAAGTATCTTTAGCCCGACCTATGCGCTTCCCCGATCGCTTAACATCAGGAAAGTATCTGCCATTACAGTCAACACAGTTCATGGTAGTCAGGCGAGTATCGATGAGCTTTCGCAACGGGTAAATGTACAACTGGAAAGTATGGAAGGCGCAGCCTTTCTCTATGCCTGCAAATATGCTGGCGTGCCTTGTATGCAGATCAGGGCAGTGTCAAATTACATTGAAAAGCGCAACCGCGACGCCTGGCAGATAGGCCTTGCCATAAAAAATCTGAATACATTTGTTGCGGATCTTTTTTCATGTGGAGACTCACCGCTAAAATGATTTAATATTATGTCACAGGAAATTTTAAAAAGACTTTTTGACCGCGACCTGAAGATTTTGAAAAAAGAGATTGAGGCTTACCAAACCGAAAGTAATATCTGGATCGTGGCCGATGGCATTACAAATTCGGCGGGTAACCTTTGTCTGCATTTGGTAGGAAATCTGAATCATTTTGTCGGTACGGTGCTTGGCAATACTGGCTATATCCGTCAGCGCGATCTTGAGTTTTCGCTGAAAGATGTACCAAGGACCGAACTTGTTCAAAAGATAGAGGGAACTATCGCCATGATCAATCACGTTCTCGATCAGGTGACCGATGAGCAATTAGCATCGGAGTTTCCTATAACCGTATTTTCAAAAGACGATACAACAGCCTATTTTCTTACGCACCTGGCAACACATCTTACTTATCACCTGGGCCAGGTAAATTATCACAGGAGATTGTTGGATAAATGAAACTAACCCTCGGCTTTTCCCCCTGCCCTAATGATACATTTATTTTCGATGCGCTGATTCACCATAAAATTGACACAGAGGGGTTGGAATTTGAAGTGTTTTATGATGATGTGGAAACGCTGAATCAAAAGGCATTCCGTGGTGAGCTGGATATTACCAAGCTGAGCTATCATGCCTTCGCCTATGTGGCAGATCAATATGTTTTGCTGGATGCGGGCAGCGCACTTGGTTTTGGTGTAGGCCCAATGTTGATTTCGAAATTCGAATTTTCAATTTCGGATTTAAATAATCCGGATCATACTATTGGTATACCGGGGAAATACACAACCGCCAATTTCTTACTCGGTCTCGCTTTGCCTAATGCGACCAACAAAAAGGAAATGGTGTTTTCAGAGATCGAAGATGCTTTATTGGAAGAGAGTATAGATGTTGGCCTGATCATTCACGAAAACCGGTTTACCTATCAAAATAAAGGCCTCAAAAAGATCATCGACCTGGGCGATTACTGGGAAAAACAAACCGGGTGCGCTATACCGTTGGGCGGGATAGTTGCCAACCGAAAATTACCGCTGGATATTCAGCATAAAATTAACCGGGTCCTGAAAAAATCTGTTGAATTTGCGTTTGCCAATCCAAAGTCCGGACTGGACTTCATCCGTTCACATGCACAGGAAATGAGTGAGGAGGTGATGTATAAACATATTGAGCTATACGTCAACAAATATTCTCTTGATTTGGGCGAAGAGGGACGCAAAGCGATCAAATTACTTTTTGATACCGCCAGGGAAAAGAATGTGATACCGGAAATAAAAAAAGATATTTTTCTGTAGAGACGCAAAATCTTGCGTCTCAGGTAAGCGTTTCTACATTATTCTTCTGGAGACGCAAAATCTTGCGTCTCTACATTAGTATAATAATTTATCATACGGATATCTATGCGTATGTATGTCCTTCACATATCCATAAAGTAACGCCCGGAACTCCTCCACATTTTCCTTTTTTAATGCCGAAATAAATATAGCCGGACTATTATTCTTTGCCATCCAGCTTTGCTTAAAATCATCCAGAGTTAACTCGGCGGCATGTTCATCAGGGTTGGTCTGGATTGGCTTATAGGCATCTATCTTATTAAAAACTGTGATGATTTGCTTATCAACTGCACCCAATTCCTTCAAAGTTTCATTTACAGTTCTGATCTGGTCCTCAAAATTTGGATGCGAAATATCTACCACGTGGATCAAAATATCAGCCTCGCGCACCTCATCCAGGGTGGATTTAAAGCATTCTACCAAATGGTGTGGCAGTTTGCGGATAAAACCAACCGTATCTGAAAGTAAGAAAGGCACATTTTCGATAACCACTTTCCTTACGGTTGTATCCAGCGTTGCAAATAATTTATTCTCGGCAAACACCTCAGATTTGGAGATCATGTTCATAATGGTAGATTTGCCCACATTGGTATATCCCACTAATGCCGCACGCACCAGTTGATTGCGGTTTTTTCGCTGTGTTTCGTTTTGCCGGTCAATCAGCTTTAATTTATCTTTTAGGAGGTCGATCTTATTCAGGATCAAACGACGGTCAGTTTCAATCTGTGATTCACCCGGTCCGCGCATACCGATACCACCCTTTTGCCTCTCCAGGTGGGTCCATAACCGGGTCAGTCGCGGCAGCAAATATTGCAGTTGCGCCAGTTCTACCTGTGCCTTGGCTTGCGCGGTTTGTGCTCGATTGGCAAAAATATCCAGTATCAAATTACTGCGGTCGAGAATTTTTACCTGGAGTTCGTTCTCAATATTCCTTAATTGCGATGGCGTAAGCTCATCATCAAAAACCACAATATCTATCTCTTCGGCAGTAACATATTCCTTTATTTCCTCAAGTTTACCTGTACCAACAAAAGTTGCCCGTTCGGGGCGCTGCATTTTTTGGGTAAAGTTCTTTACAGTCAAGCCTCCCGCTGTTTCCACCAGGAATTCCAGTTCCTCTAAATATTCCTTTTCCTGTGCTTCGGTTTCATTTGGTGTGATAATGCCCACCAGCACTACTTTTTCCTGCTTCACAGCAGTATCATAAAATTTTTGTCTCATTCAATAATGATCTATCAATCAAAGTGCCAAGGTAGATATTATGCATCAATACAGCTAAAATGGCAGTGAATATTTATAACTTTATAGTATGACTTTGCAGGAACTCAAAAAATCGATCCATAAAAAAGTAGATGATTCAAATGACCGAGAGTTGCTGGAATTAATTGATGCAATGATTAGTAGAAAAGATGAGGTCTTTATTATACCTGATTACATGAAAAAAGGTATTGAGCAAGGGATACAGGATATTAAAAATGGTGATTATATTACTCAAGAAGAATTTGAAAAAAGATATGAAAAATGGTTAAAGTGATTATGACTAATATAGAAATTTGGAAAATCTTTGTAACAGTAGCTATTGCTGTTTTAGGCTGGATTGTGGCTAATTACTTCAATTCCAGGAGGGATAGAGCAACAAAAAGAAGAGAGTTGATCACCGACCATCTTATTAACACCCATAAAATCCTCACAATAGATATAACCCAAAGAGAACCTAGTACAGACCGTGATTATAAATTAGAATCAGTTATTGCAGAGCTTCAACTTTTTGGTTCGGAAGAGCAAATTGAGTTAACGAAGAAGCTCACCGACGATATAAATCATAAACAAGAATTTTTAATGGATGAGTTGATTAATAACTTAAGAAATGCTTTAAGAAAAGAATTAGGATTAAGTTCAATACGGGGCAATGTTAGATGGTTAAGATTTGAAAAAAAAGCAATAAAATAATTCATTTCAACCCCACACAAACTCCCTCATCGCCACACCCACATCACCAATTCATTAAATACTTTTAAATTTACGCTGTAATCAGTAAATTTGTTTATGCGGATAGTAACCATCGAAATAGATAAAGAAAAAGACCTTTTTGTTGTAGAGGAGTTTTTAGACAATTTAGGTTTAAAATACCATTTAGATGATCCTGAAGCTCTTGAAAAATCAATTCTAATAGGTTATGACCAATCCGAAAAGGGTTTAACCAGGCCTCACACTAAAGTAATGCAAGAATTTATAGATAAATATAAATGATTGCCGTTAACTGGACGCCAGAAGCAGAAAGAACGTTTTTACAAAATCTGGAATATTTAAGCTATCGATGGAATAATAAAGTAATATCTGATTTTATTAACAAAGTAGATGATGCACTCCAAATCATCGCATCAAATCCAAAAGCCTTTCCTTCTCATAATTCAACTCTCAATATTCATAAGTGTGTAGTTACATCACAAATCACTGTGTATTATCGTATTGTTAATGATTATACAATAGATCTGCTTACGTTTTGGAACAATTACCAAAATCCGGATAAGTTAAAATTATAATAAGGATTAACGCTACAACTCCCTCACAAACTCCCTCATCGCCAATCCCGGATCAGCCTGTTTCATAAAATTTTCACCGATCAGGAAACCGTTAAATCCTGCTTTCTTTAGTTGCTTAATGGTTTCGGGATTGCTGATGGCGCTTTCTGATATCTTCATAAATTCCTTGGGGATATGCTCTGCCAATTGATATGACGTCTGAACCGAAACTGTAAAATCGGCCAGGTTGCGGTTATTTACCCCGATAGCGTCCAGGTTAGGAGTGATGCTGCGCTCCAATTCATCCAGGTTATGCACCTCCAGTAACACATTTAGTCCAAGGCTCTTTGCCAGAGTCGACATTTGCTGAATTTGAACTGGAGTTAAAATAGCCGCTATCAATAAAATAATATCAGCCCCCAATGCTCTTGCTTCTATAATCTGATACTCATCGATCATGAAATCCTTACGCAGAATGGGTATCTTGTTTGCACGGCGCGCCTTTGTGAGATCGGCCTTTTTGCCCATAAAGAATTTACGGTCGGTTAATACCGAAAGTGCCGACGCACCGGCTGATGCGTAGGCGGTAGTTACATCCTTTACGGTTACATTATCATTAATGATTCCTTTCGACGGCGATTTACGTTTGAACTCGGCGATTATCCCGGTGCGACTGTCGTCAAGCAAAAAATCCCTGAATGATAAAATATCCCTATGGAAAAATTCGGATTCCTCAAGACTGGTATATGATACGTGCTTTTTAGCCGATTGAACTTCTGTTTTTTTATGCGCGACAATTTTGTCAAGTATATTCATAGGCCCAAGCCCCCCAACCCCCTGAAGGGGGAGTATTTTAATTTGTTAAAATTATATTAAATTTTGGTGAAATGAGTTTCAATCTTTTCAAATTCCCCTTTAGGGGTTAGGGGCTTTAACCAGTTCTGCATCATTTCCCTGCCAAACTCAGTTAGTACCGATTCCGGGTGGAACTGCACACCACGTACATCATATTGCTTATGTCGCAGCGCCATAATACTGTTGTCCTTTTCGTCAATGGCAGTTACAGTTAACTCAGTTGGAAAATCTTCTTCAGCCACCACCCATGAGTGATACCTGCCAACCTTAAAGCTTTCGGGCAACCCTAAAAACAGTTTTTCCTGCCGGTCGGTTATTTTTACCGGAGTGGCTACTCCGTGCATTGGCCGGCTCAAATTGTACAGTTTACCTCCAAATACTTCCCCGATTGCCTGCATGCCGAGGCAAACGCCGAAAATGCTTTTTGTTGGTGCATACTTTTCTATCACCTCCAAAAGTAAGCCTGCTTCTGATGGAATACCCGGCCCGGGAGACAGGATAATATGATCAAAGGCGTCCACATCGCCTATGCTGAATTTGTCGTTCCTCCATACCTCGCATGGCAGCCCGATCTCGTTGACCAGGTGCACCAGGTTATAGGTAAAGGAATCGTAATTGTCTATTATTAATATCTTGCTCATTTTATTCTATTTTAACAAACTGCTGATCACAAACTCTCTGCTAACTCAATTGCCTTCCTCAACGCCGCTATTTTATTATCCACCTCTTTCAATTCACTTTCAGGATCTGAGTCGGCCACTATGCCGGCACCTGCCTGGTAGTGCAGTGTATTATTCTTACTTAAAAACGACCGTATCATGATGGCATGAAAGAAATCGCCATTAAATCCCAAAAATCCAATCGCACCGCTGTAAAAGCTGCGTTTTACCTTTTCATTCTCATCGATGATCTCCATTGCACGGTATTTTGGTGCGCCGCTCAGGGTACCTGCCGGGAAGGTATCCGCAACAATTTTGAAGGATGATACGCCTGGCAAAAGCTTCCCGCTTACATGCGATACCAGGTGGATCAGATGTGAATAATACTGCACTTCCTTAAAAGCTTTTACTTCCACCTGCTCACAATGCCTGCTCAAGTCGTTACGCGCCAGGTCGACCAGCATTACATGCTCTGCCGATTCTTTCGGGTCGGCCTCTAATTGTCGGGCTATCTCGGCGTCTTTTATATCATCGCCGCTGCGCTTAAAGGTCCCGGCTATAGGATATATACTGGCTTCCCTGTTTTTAATGGTGATTTGCGCTTCGGGCGATGAACCAAATATCCTGAAATCGCCATAATCAAAATAAAACAGGTATGGTGATGGATTGATGGAGCGCAATGCCCGGTAAACATTAAACTCATCCCCTAAAAACCGTCGTGAAAATGGCCTCGATGGCACGATCTGAAAAACATCCCCCCTGAAAATATGCTGCTTCATTTTATCAACCACTGCCATAAATTCTTCACCTGTGAGGCTTGATTGCTCCTCGCCATTACTTTGGAACTGATATTCGGGGAAATTCTTGTTTTTGATCAGGTATTCCAGCTTCTCAATACCGCCATTTCCGGGTTGCCCATCTGGCTGATTATGAAAAATATGCAGCTCATTTTTAAAATGGTCTATTGCTATAATATAGCGATAGATATGATACTGCATTACCGGTATCTTACGGGCATCATCGCTACACTGTTTTAGTTTGATGGTTTCAAAATGCTCAACAGCCTCATGCGTAAAGTAACCAAATAAGCCATTGGATATAATTTTTGTAGGATTAGTTGTTACCTCAAAATTGGCAACAAAGGTATTGATCTGCTCAACCAGGTCAAAACTCCCTGGTTCTTTAACCTGAGTGCTCCCATCGGGATAGCTTATTTTTAGTTGACTGTCATCAAGCAGCAGTCCGCTTATTGGCTCGCAGCAAACGTAACTTAAGCTGTTCTCGCGGCTATGATAATCGGAACTTTCAAGCAGGAGCGAATTTGGGAAAACATCCCGCAAGCGCAGGTAGATACTTACCGGCGTGGTAGTATCGGCCAGTAATTTTTTTGTAGTTGTTGTTATTTTATATTTTGTCATTATCATTTTCAAAAAGCATTAAAATAGAAAACCCGGCGATTGGTGGCGCCGGGTTCTATTAGGTTTACGATTGATTAGTAACTTCAGATCAAAAACATTTCCGGCTGCCAATTTCTTGGTGCCACCAGCTATTGCTATAGTTGTTTTTGATCATCGCGGTCACAAATTTATAAAGAAATTTGAATTACCAAATTTTTAGTTAAAATATTTTTACTTTACAGGTAAATAATATTTCTCGCGCTATGACATTCCGAGCAAAGCCCTTTTGCTCAATAGGATAGTGACGATAATAATTACCAGTGCCAGTGTGTAATAAATAGCAATAGCACGATGCTTTCCTTCAGGCAATGACGCCTTCTTCGATTTGCTGTGTCCAACGGTAATAAGGATAATAGCAATGATCATAGCCGTAAGGTGTTCAACCGTCCAGTAGCGGGTATCGCGCTCTTTCATCATCGTGCTGGTAAATTGCACAAATGGACTCAAAAAATATAATACAAAGCCAACCAGCAATTGGGTATGAACCGATATCAAGGCAAAAAGGTTCAGCTTGCGATTGCCTTCGCCGTAAGGCTTTCTGCCCATCCAGCCCGCCCATGCCATGATAATGGCCAGCAGAATCAATAGTAATACGACATATCTTAAAACGGAATGGAGGTGCAGAAAGAAACTATACATACTCGTGATTTTAAATTAATGTTGAAGTGCGGATTGCTTTAAGTTGATATAACAAATATATAACGATTGCAGCTAAAATTACCTGTTGTACTCAATGTTTAAATATATTAGCATGAAATATAAAAACTTCTAAGCTATGACGGGCTTTATTATAAGGACTTCCGGCAATACAATCATTCGTTTCAGATATTACGAGGATGCCCCGGTTACCTCACAGGCATTTGCAGCCCTGCTCCCTTTTAACCGCACCTTTATGCATGCCAGGATGTCGGGCCAGGAGATCTGGATCGATAACGCTCCCGAGCTTGATATTATGCAAGAAAACGCTTCAGTGTTTACAGAACCCGGTGAAGTGGTTTACGGTCCCTTAAAACCTGCGCGAACAAAGACATCAAATTGCATGGGCATTTATTATGGCGAGGGTAAGGGTTTGGATTGCTGCAATATCTTCGCAAAAGTGTTTGAGGAGGACATGCTTTTGCTTAAGGAACTGGGGGAAACCGTATGGAAGCAAGGAATGCAGGAGCTGACTTTTGAGGGGCTTGTTTAAAGGGGAAAACTAAACTTTCCCATCAGCACCACCGGATTATTGCCGATATGGATAGGCTCGCCACATAAAGCCTCATTGCCTAATAAGGCAAACAGAATAGCCTCTTTTGCATCGGGATCAATACCCAATTCGTTTGTATCAGCAATGATTGCCTGCGGCAAAAGATGTTTGAGGCAATTGATCACAAAAGGATTTCTCGCACCGCCGCCGCTCGCAAAAATCCTGCAGTCGACAGGTAAATTGGCTGAAATAAAATTGGCGATACTTTTAGCAGTGAAAGCGCTTAAAGTGCTGATGACATCTTCTGGAGTAATATCCTTAATACCCGATACCTGTTTTGCATCCTCTAAATAAGTAAGATTAAACAATTCCGGCCCGGTGGTTTTTGGCGCTTTTTCTTTAAAAAACGGATGATCGAGCAATGCCTCCAGCAATTGGTCATTCACCAAGCCTGTTACTGCGATTTTAGAATCCTTATCGTAGGGTTTGTTAAAATATTCACGGCAGGCAGCATCGATCAGCGTATTGCCCGGGCCGATATCGGTACATACTACTTTGCTGTGATCGCTGTCAGCGGGAAGGTAAGTAAGATTAGCAATGCCACCGATGTTTAATAATATCCTGTCTTCACCGGGTTTGCCGGCTAATAGCACATCACCATAAAGAGCCAATGGTGCACCTTCGCCACCCGCAGCTATGTGTTTTTGCCGGAAATCACTAATAGTCAATATCCCCGTTTTAACTGCCAGATGATCGCCGTCGCCTATTTGCAGGGTGGCGTTTGGATACTCTGCCTGTTGGTGCAATCTTTTAGGCGCATGATAAATGGTTTGACCGTGACTCGCAATAAAATCAACCTTATCCGGTTGGATGTTCCATTTGGCAAGCGCCTCCAAAACCAGTTCTCCATGAAATGTGCCGATAAAGGCATTGAGCAAGGTTATCTTTTCAAGGTCGACCAGTCTGCGCGAAAATATTTCGTGCACTTCCTGTTTAAAATGTTCTTTGTACGGGATAGTTGTAAACTCAAGCAATTCAAACCGGGTATTCAAGCCATTCCCCATAAACCGGCACAATGCAATGTCCAATCCATCTAATGAAGTGCCCGACATTAACCCAATACCCAGCTTCGCCGGCTTTTGTGCCATGGCAAATAAATTTTGCAGATTTTTATTTAATGTGGGCATCAGGAGGTTAAAACTTTAAATGGAATATGCTTTCTATAAGCAAACATATCTAATATATTTGTTTTAAAACCCACCATTTCATACCTATTATAAATTCCTATTTATGGCGCGATTAAATTTATTAGAAGAGACGCGGTACGAGAAGTTGCCGGTAACGGTATACGATAACCAGCAGGAAGCCTCACTGGCCGTAGCCGGGCGGATAGCTGAGCTGATCCTGAGC
>Ga0206890_1104_pt1 | contig 25939 bp, 28 predicted proteins | sample Alteio_BWOrgHeat_58_FD_152960 | JGI IMG/M metagenome (GOLD analysis project Ga0206890, IMG submission 152960) | Enriched cells from forest soil in Barre Woods Harvard Forest LTER site, Petersham, Massachusetts, United States - Alteio_BWOrgHeat_Nextera6 ... | reverse complement strand
GGCCTGGGGGGAAGGAACGCTGGATAATGAAGCGTCGAGTCTGCTCCTACGATAGGTTCGCCGTCCCTGACCCTTGCTTCGTCCTGAAGGATACGGGCGGCGAAATGTACTTCTGCAACTTGCGCTGCTTCTGTGTCTGGTCGGTGCAGCTGGCTACCAGGCCGAACCTTTCTGCAGAAGATAAGACGGGCGCCTATTCGCTGACCACTCCGTCGGGTGAAGAGCATCAGTTCGCTGGGATTGTGGATGTGGCGCGGTGGGCGACGGCCACTGCTTTTAGATAAAGAGGTTTCGGGAGCTGGGTGGGGTCATCTGCGGTTACTCGTTGTTTGCCGACGATCTGGGAGTTAAGTGACGAGAAGCGCGTTTGAACTAAGCCGCTGGCGCGGCGGATGCTGCGCGTGCGATACTCCGAAAATCATGGGCACCGACGACGTCCTGAATCCACTTTCGCCTTTTTCTGCTAAGCCAATAGCATTCAATCTATTACAGGCGAAAGTCGATTCAATTCCCATAGGCTGACCGCATCCGCCGCAAACGCCAGCGGCTTCCTTCAAACGGCACTATCAAAACTGCCCCGGAAGATACGACCCCGGATTCTCCCCACGCGTGTCTCTGCTCGGGGCAGCCCTGATAGGGTCCTATCGTTTATGAGGACTAATCTTCGAATCCCGCCCAAGTTTCAAGCGCGAACAGGCGAAAGATCGACGCACGGTTGAGGATAGGTTTCGCAGGCGCAGCATATCTCGCCCGCGACGAAACCACCGTCACGTGAATTGACGTTCGCTACCAATTAGGCGAAGATAAGACGAAGGGTGGTGGATCGGGTAGGGAGGACCTGCTACGCCGGGGAGGTAGTGATGGCAGGAACAGGTGCATTGCGTTTAGGGCCAGCGGCGCGGAAGCTCATCTCGCCGGACAAGTGGACCGACGGCTATCCCGCGTGGGAGTCAGACAGCAGAGAGCTTGACGCGCTGGTCGATTGGGCGAGTGCGAAGGGCTGTCTGTGGCGCTTCCAAAGCCGACTGGAATCTAAGAACACTCAGCGCGATGAGGCGCTCGCTGAATTGCGTCTGGCCTACCTCCTCGACAGCGTGGGCTTCCCGATCGTGGGATGGGACCCGCCTGGCGCGAATGGGAAGAAGGGCGAGTATATGCTCGCCTCGCCGGAGAAGACCGACGTCTTCGTCGAATTGAAGAGTCCGGGGTGGGAGAGCGAACTCACCCCGGCGCAACGTGCAGCGGGCAGGCAGCACCAGCCGAAGTATGACGGCATGGGCGGCGGCGCCGTCGGCAACTTCCAAGCGGTGCATCAGTGCATCGCGCGTCCGAACGCGTATCCGAAGTTCACTACCACGCAGGCGAACCTGCTCATCATCGCTGACGACCTCAACCTGTCGCTGCATGACACTCTCTTCCAGGTCGAAGGCGCACTTTACGGTGCCAAGTGGCAATACGGCGAGGACGGCTTCTTCACCAGCAATCGCTTCGAGAACCTCGGCGGCCTCGGCGTCTTCTACGCATTCTCAGCAGTGCCATCGCGCGGCATCGAATACCAGTTCGTGATCTACGAGAATCCGCACGCGCTCCCGGCGACCAGGCTGCCGCAGTCGCTACTGGAGCAGTTCAAAGAGACATTCAACTGCATCGTGAAAGGCACAGACCCGCGCAGGCCAGCGCCGGTAAGGTAAGTCAGTATGGCAATCAAGGGAATCGTTGGAGCCGGTGGCAAGCTCTACCTGCGCACCGAGTCCGGCCTGCACACGCTGAAGAACAACGGCAAGGAGCCGAGGGACTGGGACAAGGCCCAGTTCTCCAGCACGCCGGGTGAGGGCCCGTTCATGGAGTTCTTCTTCGGCGAAATCTACGACCTGGTCAACAGCTCGACCATCGTCAATGAGGATCGGCAGGAACTATGCGACGCCATCATGATCATGGTCACGGAAGGATTCCTGCCCGCGTATGAGGACCTGCGTGCGATCCACGCTTACAAGGATCATCAAATCCCAGTCCTCAACCGCAAGAAGCACTACGATGACTTCGTGCGTGCGCTCTGGCATGGGTACAAGGACCTGATGCCCAAGGTTGCAGCCCTGCTCGGTTACGACATCGGCTTCCTATTCCAGCGTGACGGCAAGTTCAAAACGGGACTGGAGGCATTCGTCGCGGAAACCCGGGATAATCTACTACTCGACGTGGCGGAATTTATGCCCAGACAGCGCGACGTATGGCAAGAGGAGTTGAAGACGTTCCGCAACGAATACCTGGAGCATCGGGACGAGGACGTGGCAGCACAGGTGGAGAAATTCTACGAACCTGCATGGGCCGAAAAAGTATTCGTCCATGCATGGCGGACTGCCGCTGAGTTGATCGTCTTCCTGCTCGAAACGAGGTTCCCGCCACAGATGTCGATCATGCACCGCACCATCGAGAGACAGTTCCCCAATCATCCACGCCTGTATGAGGTCTATTTGTGCGACCCAACGCAGGTGCAGCGCCGCAGCTTCACAAAGATCGTTGCATAGAATACGCCGGGAGGATTGAAGGAGATGGAAGAGACTACGTTCCAGGAAATCACAATCACACCGATCCGCCACTCGGAGGATGAACCATTTCGATACAGGCTGCGCGTAGATGGGAATCCACCGCACATGTGGACCACGCCGGGCATCTACAATAGGCCAGAGGAAGTGGTCGCGTCGTTCTCACCGCCACTGCGCGTCGAGTACCAGGCGGCGATTCTGGATATGCTCCGAGATGGCAAGGAAGTGACGTTCAGCTTGAAGGACGCCTACACATCGGTATAGACGCTGATGGGAACAGAAATCAGGCTCAGGTTGTGACCGAGACTCAGGTGATGGTTACATCCCATTCCAGAGCGTTCACGATCTTCGAGTAAAGCATAATCGCCGTGCGCCGGGCGACGGGATTAGTCCTCACAAGTCGGCTTGTAGAAAGTTATGGTCACTCCCGAGTAACGGTCTAACCGGAAGTACGAGCAGCCGTTCTTGAGAGAACCTGACACGCTAAACTAGCGTCTGGAAGGTGGCTTGTGACCCAGCTGTTGATCTCTCCGCAGGAATACGAAACGCTTCTCAAGGCGCTGAAGGAAAGAATCCGATCAGCACAACTGCAAGCCTTACGTTCAGTCAACAGCGAGCTGATTTCGCTCTACGCAGATATCGGCCGCATGATCGTTGAGAAGCAGCAGGGGGATACCTGGGGCAAGAGCGTCGTTGGCAATTTGGCAGAGGATCTACGCAAAGAATTCCCCGCGACCTGGTCCCACAACATCACCATTTTGGAAAAGTGCAAGAGCGAACAGGAGCGGGAGTTTTACATCCGCAGCTGCCGGAAGTTTGGCTGGTCTCGCAACGTCCTGGTTCACCAAATCGAGAATCAGGCTTTTCAGAGAACGATGACCAGTCAGACCAACTTCGGAGCCGCTTTAGAGCCTGCGACCTCGGTTCACGCTCAGTTGGCGGTGAAAGATGAGTACACGTTCGCCTTCCTGGACCTCGAGGATGCCCATAGTGAGCGAGAGCTCGAACGGGCTCTGACGGAACGCGTTGGCGCGTTTCTGCAGGAGATGGGCAATATGTTTGCGTTTGTCGGAAGCCAGTACAAGATTCAGGTTGGTGAACGTGATTTCTTCATCGACCTGCTTCTCTACCACCGGAAATTGCGTGCCCTGGTGGCGCTGGAACTGAAGATTGGAGAGTTTGAGCCGGAGTACATCGGTTATGGAAAGCCGGACGTTATGAAAAGTGCAGCATAGATTCGCCGGACAATCGAGGCTTGCTCATACTTTTTCTTCACATAACGTCCTGCCACACTCACGGTAAGGATTCGTGTTGGATTATCACACTCGTGTCATGACCGAGGGTAGAAGGTGGCATTTTGGCAGCAATCATTCATGCCTAAAAATGTGGGATGTTGCTCAACTGGTAACTGCCGGGTAGCCGGTGATCCGCCCGGGACTCTCAAGTTGCATCTCTCACTCAGGTCGGCGAGTGAGTCGTCAATAGTATGGTCATCAAGCCTGGCCAAGGGAATCCCACATCATCTTAGAGGCTGCTTGCGATTCTGCGTGCAAAAACAGCTCGATCGCACACGGATTTGAAGTTTCGCGTTACCGTCATTTGGCTTGTTTTAGTCGCCTGTTGGATTTACGATGCGGCATCATGCTTATCTGTCCCGTACGTGTCTTTCTCAATTGCTCACGCTGCGCATTTGTTTTGCTTCTTGTCTTCATCGCCTCTGCGTTTGCAATAGCCCAGAGCGCTCCTCTGCCAGAATCCACCGCGCATTTCACCTTCGCTCCCAAACCCGGCCCGTACCCCGTCGGTTTTCGCGTCGTCTTCCAATACGACTACTCCCGGACCTTCAATGAGGTAGTCGACATATTGGGAAAGCCAACTAAAGAGGAATTAGCCCGACCGATCCAGACGCTCATCTGGTATCCGGCACAAAAGAGTAAAAATCAGTCAGTCGTGTTAGGCGACTATCTCGCTCTGAGTGTCAAAGAACTGAATCCCGTAGCCGACAAACAAAGTATCGAACCCTTGGCTGAGTCGAAAAAGCATTGGGGCGATATGACGAACGAAAAGACCTGGGCTCAGAAGGATCCTCCGCCCGCTCCGGGTACCTTTCCCGTGGTCATTTATGCGCCAAGCTTCAGCAATGTCGCCCACGAAAACTACGACTTGCTAGAGTATCTGGCCAGCAACGGTTACATTGTCATTTCGAGTGCAGATTTTGGCGCTCATAGTCGCGCCATGACAGGCGATATGGAGGGCGTGGAAGCGCAGCGGGGTGATATCAGCTTCCTCATTGGATATGCGCACTCTCTGCCCCAAGCCGACATGTCGCATATTGCCGTGGCTGGATTCAGTTGGGGCGGCATCTCGAATCTCTTTGCCGCCGCGCGCGACAGCCGCATCGGCGCACTCATCTCACTCGATGGCTCAGCACGTTATTTTCCCAAGCTAGTCGCCGATTCAGGCTACGTGCGCCCCAAAGAGATCACCATTCCTATCCTCTTTTTCCATCAAGGTGGCCCGTCGCTCGAAGCTGCCCTCAGGGGCCATCAGTTTACAGATGGTCCGAGCGTGCTGAATGACTTAACTCACGCGGACTTCTACAACATTCATATGTACTGGATGTATCACGGCGACTTCTCCTCTACCTTTCAACGCGATCCCGATTACTGGAAAAATAGACACGATGCCGATTACACCCCGTCTGCCGCAATCGAAAGCTACAGCTGGGTTGCGCGCTACACTCTGAACTTTCTCAATGCCTATTTCAAGCAGGATGCTAGCGCTCAGAAATTCCTGAAGAATACGCCGATCGAAAACGGTGCCCCTGCCCACTTATTCAACGTTGATTTCCGCCCCGCTGCCGGAATCGCGCCTTCAATGGTCGCTTTCCGCGCCGAGGTCGGCAAGCGTGGCTTCGACCACATCAATGATGTATACACTGCCTTCAAGGCGGCCAATCCCGACTTCAAATTTGACCAGCAGCAAATGGGTTCATGGGCATTTGGCTTGACGTGGTTCCAGCATTACCCTGAAGCCATCGCCGTCTACAAGGTCGAAACCACCCTGTTCCCCGATGCGTTCTATATCAACGACCAACTCGCAGATGCCTATGCCAAAAATGGGCAGAAGGATCTGGCAATCGCCAGTTACGAGAAATCCCTCTCCATGCATCCTGACAACCCCAGCGCAAAGGCCGAACTGGAAAAGCTGAAAAATCCTCCAAAAGAGAAGCCTTGACCACCCGTTCTCCGAAGCTGGCGTGTTTTGTTGGTTGGTCGCCTAATGATCCCGATTGCCGTCCCGATCTGGGTCAAGCAGGGCATCAACGCCTGGATGACCGCGGCCGGCATCGAGGACGGCCGGTTGGTGCGATCGGTTTCCAAAAGCGGGAAAGTCAATCGCGACACGTTGAGCGACTGGGCCGTCTGGTCGGTAGTTGAACAGTCATCGAAGCAAATCGGGATCGAGCACTTCGGCGCCCGCGACCTCCGCCGTACCTGCGCGAAACTCTGCCGGAAGAGCGGCGGGGATCTGGAGCAGATCAAATTCCTCCTCGGCCACTCCTCGATTCAGACCACCGAGAGGTATCTGGGTTCCGAACAGGATATCGAGATCGCGGTGAACGACAACCTCGGACTGTAAGCCTATCGAAATAGTTCTTGACGGCGTACCGATTTTAGGTCATTTTATTACCAGAGGTTTCGACAGAATGGCGCCAAGAAGTGGATTTACTCCGTTTACCACTCCGGAAGTCGTAGCGGCATATATGCAGCCAGTCCTTGAACGCCTTGGCCTGTCATTTTCATCGGCCTGCGACCGCACAAAAAGAACCTTCGGGGATCGCGCCTGGTCGGACGACGCCGCGTTGGCAGCTTATCTGATAAGAAAAGAAGTTCTCGAGGATCTTCGGGCGGACGGCATGCAGGTAGAAGAAGACGATGTCGAAATAGAGCGCAAGGCTCTTTGCGGTCTCCTCCTTACACTACCCCTGGTACATCTGAAGATCCGTAATAGCAAAGATGGAGAGATCCCGGCAGCGGGCAGCCGACAGTCTCTATCGTTTTATAACTGGAATCTCCTCGTGTTCCCCCAGGCAGAGGAAGGGGAAATCCTACCTCTCCATCTGCTACTTCTTTGGAATGACAATCGCAAGGGCGAACTGGATACGCTACTCCTTGTTTGCGTCGAAGGCAATGACTGGCACTGGCGTATTCCAGTCTTTCAGCGGAACCCTCAGGCTCGCCATAGCTTCGCGGAACCTATCCCTGCCAGATCGATATCAGTCAAGTCTGATGTAGAGCCCTTCACTTCAGCATTTGATTCTGCCAACGACGACGTTCCTTTGAAACTGGCTAAAGTCGCACCCACCTCCCCAACAGAACAGATCGAGACCAAAACAGATGCCAAGAACGATCAACCGGAGCAGAAGAAGAAAGCGCAATGAATCTAAGTTTTAACTTTGTCGACTCAAAAGTTGTTAACGGCCTGAGAGTGAAGCAGGCGCGGGAACAAGCTTTGATGACCCAAGCTGACTTGGCTCGAGCCACTTCGGTAAGTCAGCCGATGATCGCTCATATTGAACAGGGACTGAAGCAATCGTCGCTTGAGCTGGCAGAGAGAATCGCAACGGCTACAAGCGTAAAGCTCGATTTTCTCTATCGACCCTCAGGGCCAGCACTTCCATTTGGATCAATGCTTTTTCGAGCGCGTGCAGACGTATCGGCGCGAAAGTTCGCGCAGACACATGCAATCGCAACCAATATATTCGAAATATTTCTACACTTGGCTGATCGCTTCGAACTCCCCGCGGTCAAATTACAACCGACCGCAGGATCACCAGAGGACGCTGCGGCGCTGACGCGTAAAATGTTGGGACTGAATGAGAATAGTCCTATCCCACATTTAATGAGGGCTTTCGAGAAAGCCGGCGGAATATTGTTATCGCTTCCAGAGCTCTTGGGCAGAGAGGCTTTCGCGGTTTGGGGTTCCAATAGACCAGTCGTCGCAATAGGTCCTTCCCAAAACGGGGATCGCCTGAGATTCAGCATGGCTCATGAGATCGGTCACTTGATCTTGCATAATGCACCAACGGCGATGGCCCGGGCTGAAAAAGAAGCTCATAGATTCGCTGCGGAGCTGCTCGCCCCTGGGGAAGCTGTGAGCAACGATCTTAGGGGTCCGCTTACATTTGAAAAGCTCGGTGCTCTCAAGCGCAAGTGGGGCATTTCTATGGCTGCAATTCTATATAGAGCTAAAGAGCTGCACCTAGTGTCTAAGAGAAATCACGATCGGCTTATAGTTGAATTATCGCCGTACAAATTTCAGGAACCGTCAGAATTTAGCATTCCGCTTGAGCAGCCACGAGAACTCCGGCAGATGGCTGAAGTTCTTTATGGATCAAGCCTACAGGCGCCGAAGATCGCTGCGAATCTCGCATTACCAGAAGAATTCGTTCAAGATGTCTTGGACCGATACGCCAGTGAACACGATATCGCTGCTTCTAATCGCCGAAGGAAAGTCGTCAATATTCAATCAGGGATCGGGCGCCGAGAGAAGCCGTCTGTTCCGCATCAGCTTATTGCCAGCAATTGATAGAGGCGGCAAGTTATTGTTTGAGTGTGGTCGATCGTCTCGCAACCTGCGAAACAGATAGGCCTCTAGTGGCACGCCCGATTCATGTTGCTTTTCGCATTATGGCTATTAATGCTTATAGAGTTTAACAAAAGTGATTGTCGCCGCATCTCCCGCCGCAGCCATAGGAGCCAGTCCCGTGACACGCGTAAGATTGACCTTATGACCGAGGCTTTAGAAAATGAGCTTAAACGCGCTCAGGAGGTACACCGGCTTACAGCGGCAGCCCTTGTCGGAGACTACAGTGTAGATAGAAGAGGTTCCCTATTCGCTGCCTTTGTATCTCTTTGCATGTCACACCACAAGTCGATGATGCTGCTGATCCAGGATGTTCAACTTACCAGCTCTGCGTTCGCGCTCGCCCGCCCTCTTGTGGAGGCCGTCTGCCGAGGCATGTTTGTTGGATACGAGGCCGACGATAGGCAACTTCAAGCAATCGTAAATGGCGCAGAACCCTTTCCGCCATTCAAGCAGTTGATAGCGCTGTTGGACGCACGGCTTGGTGCTCCGGGGTTGTTCACGCAGTACAGCGAGGTTTGGAGGTCTCTGAATGACTTCAGCCATGGTGGTTTGTTCCAACTCAGTGCCCACATAGATGAGAATGGTTTCGTTGGGAGCTCCCATTCCGAAGAAGAGTTGCGAAACCTCCTCGTCGGCTCCACGTCGGCTCTCATGAGAATCGCGACAGCATTTCTCGGCAACCTCAAGAGCCCTGAAGCCAGTGAATCGCTCGGCAGCAGGTTCGTAGCGCTTTATGCAAAGCCACCTACAATCAACTAGCTTCTAGTTACGGTCCGGGAACACTTAGGCTACTTCTCAATCAGATCAGACGCATATTTGCGGACAAACTGTAGGAACGTTTATCGCGTCATCTGTTGGACAAATCTCCTTGGTTGTCCTAAGTATGATGTGCAATGCACTCGCACTTTCCACAAGTTCTGTAGTTCTGTCTGGGTCCGTTTGCCCTAAGCGAACGAGTATGAACGAAAAAAGAATCGAAAACGCGTAAGCCAATTCAAAGTCGAGGTGGTTTGCGTGCGCTTGTTGCTCAATCAGACATCTGTTCGCTTCGCAATAACGCTCTGCTTCTTCATTTCCGGGGGGCGTTTCAAGCGCAAAATTAAGGATCCCGATAGAAAGGTACTTGCTTTGATCCCCCAAAAGTGCGGGCCGTATTTTGCCTGCAACATCTTGCCGATGCCGACACACAGCATGAATTCGACTTCGGACGGGACTGCTCCGAACGGAATACTAGACATGGTTCACCTTCAAAAGTGTGTAAGGATCACTACTTTGGCGGAAGTAGAACAGTATTTGATGGTCGCACTATGTACTTGTGGGGTGAGTGGTCGAAACCCCCTGGGGATAGTTGACGCGAAAACGGCTATCACAAGGAATCGACCTCATATCATCCCCCTGGTCGAAGAACAGCTCTCTTCGAATGTGTCGACCTATGTACCGTCGATTTTCAGTCCGAGCAGCCTACACGCCTCTTGAAGGTCGACGTCATCTGGTCGGACTGCGATTGGTGCCTGGGGGGAGCTGATCTCAAACGGTTCAAAGAGAGCCCAGTTTTCGAGATCATGCCCATAGCGAGAGCGATAATAAATGCCGTCAAGCCCAGCCTCATTCACCTTCAGCGAGGCAAGCTGTGTGAGGCGCCGCGGCTCTCCTTGTTGAAGCACGGAATCGTCGAGATCTTCGAGACCCAGTGCGATGCAGTCTGCGGCCAGCACCTGACGTAGATGGCTCACCCAGCTGGCACCATAGAGATCGGCATATGTTCCCGTGACTGTAGCCTCGCCCATCACGCGCGGCTCGCACCAATCGGTTGGCACGGTGCCCAGCGGCACATAGTCGTCTTCCCCGGCAATCGCCTGAAGTTCAGCGATCAGTGCAAGGTCTGGTCGAAATCGCGCAAGCGTCTCGACAAAACAGGACACTCGTTGAGTGGCAGCGTAGAGAACGCGATAGTTGCCTTGCGGATCGTCGAAGCGATTACCGAAAGTTCCGTCGGGCTGTGCGCGGGACCAATCAGGCGGGCTCCAGGGGTCTGGTTTGCGCCCAAGTCGAAAGAGAGGTGCAGTGGGCGTCTTCGTATCCAACATCCAGCTAGGCTCCTGCGATAAAGGCTCTGGCAGCTCCCAGAACCTTAGGTGCGATCTCGTCCAAATTGCCCTCCTTCAAGAGACGCAATGGAACTCTATCTCCCAACTCCGGGTTGACGCCGGTCAACCATGCCTGAACCACCCGAGGTGAATCGTGTTCGTTCAATGTCCGCGCAACCTGGTACGCGAAGCGAAGGCGAGCTTCCACATCGCCGTACGGTTCAACTCCAGCTATCCAGCGGTCGAGCGCACGAACATCTTTCACGCCCGCTATATAGGCCGTAAGCTTGCGTCCGACCATATCAATGAGACGCTTCACCAGCTCCTGCCACGGGAGCGTTAGAGCTTCACGATGAGCAGCAAGATCCGGTCTCGGAAGAGCAACAGCGGCAGCCATTTGGGATCTCCTCTCACGTCAGTATAAACACAATATCGTAAAAATCACAAGACAATCACATACGAATACCACTTATTTCACGGTATATCGGCAATTGGTTCTCCCTCAATAATTAATTATTGATGGATGATTTTCCCATTTACTTTCGCCATATATTCGCCTAAGCTGATTGAAGAGAAAGGTAGAGTCTACCGGAAGGCACTTACGCCCCATTCAGGTCGACACCTACCATCCAGGCTATGAACGAATTGTATCCAGAGCTAATCTTCGGCCTGGTTGGAGCGATTGGCACTGAACTTGGGCAGGTAGAAGATGCCTTGAAGAACGCTTTGGCCTCAGTTGGCTATATCGCCGTGCCCATCAAATTGAGTGATTTGATGCGCGAGCTAAATTCTCCTTGGTCGACATTTCCCGGTAGGGAGGATCCGGAATACTACGAGAAGGCAATGGATGCTGGAAACAAACTGAGAGAAAAACTTCAGGATGCCGGAGTTCTAGCGAATTTAGCGATAGCTTCGATCCGGAGAAGGCGAGATAAGGCGGGGCCGGAAGATGGAAGAAAAGTCGCATATATCCTGAACTCGCTTAAGCGCCCTGAGGAGATTGATTGCCTAAGAAGGATCTACGGTCCTTCCGTTTTTATCATCTCCGCATATTCTCCTCGCGCGGCAAGAGTGAACCGGGTTGCGACTCTATTGGCAGAAAGGCAGCACGAGAATCAATCGACCGCCTATCGAGGAAAAGCGGAGGAGCTGATTACACGAGATGAAAATGAAAAATCTCGCTTCGGTCAGGGTGTTCGAAAGGCTTATCCTTTTGCGGACTTGTTTGTACGGACTTCGTCTATATCAAACTTAAGGACATCGATTAACCGCTTCGTAGATCTTCTTTTTGGTGATGTTTGGAAGACGCCTACAAAGGATGAAGAAGGCATGGCCTTTGCGAATCTGGCGTGCCTCAGGTCGGCATCCCCAGCGAGACAAGTGGGCGCTTCGATAACAGATGATGCTGGTCGAATTTTAGGCGTAGGAATGAATGACGTTGCTAAGCCCAAAGGAGGTCAATATTGGGAGGGTGATATTAGCGATAGTAGAGATTTTCTTTATGACGACTACGACATCAGTGACAAAATGCGACTCAATCTTTTGTCGGATGTAATTGATCGCATGAGAAAGCTCGATTACCTTTCTCCTAATTGTCCAGCAAACAATGAGCTGCTCGATCCCGAATCGGAGAGTTATAAATTTCTTAGGGATGCACAACTGTTTGACACAATCGACTTCATACGGGCAGTTCACGCGGAGGCGTCGGCCCTTTTCTCAGCAGGCTTTGCTGCACGAGGAGCAACGATGTACGTTACAACGTTTCCTTGTCATGAATGCGCCAGGCACATAGTGATCTCGGGGATCAAACGGGTAGTGTATGTCGAGCCTTATCCCAAGAGCCTGGTATCGGAACTTTTCCGTGATTCAATATCGGTCGATTCCGACGAACAAAGTGATCAACGCATCCAATTTGTGCCATTTGTGGGCATTGCACCCTCTGTCTACAGTCAGCTTTTTAGGCTGACCCCTAGTCGAATACGAAAGCAAAAAGACGGAAAGATTGGGAAGTGGTCGGCCTCGTCCTCATTTCCACACCTTTCTGTCTCATACTCAGCAAAGGCAGCGCGCGTTGCTGAAACGGCAATGATCGGGGTTTTCACACAGAAGCTTGTGAAGGAAGGAATTGTGAATGAGCAAAATTGAGGAACCGCTAGAAGAAGGTTGGCTTGGGCATGTAATGCGCGACGTCAGAAATGAAGTTGCCACATGGCCCTCGGAATCGAGCTTTCCCAAACCAGATCGAAGCGAATCATACAGCGAAGACGGAGCTAAGAATGCGTCCGCACCGTCCGCTCTCGATTTGAAATAAGCTCACTTTGAAAATTATCGAAGGTCCCAGTTCAAGCTGAACCCTTTAGACTGCTGACGAACCCCACTATTTTTGGCGGGGTTTGTTTTTTCTGGTTATTATCTCGGGATAGAGTTTCGGCCAGTCTGTTTCGGAATCAAGGGAGAGCCCGGGGAAGCATCTTCCCCTTAGTCGCTGTCACCTTACTCTGTTTCATGAGTAACCGGCTGGATCCCTGGCACTATTGTGCGCGCGGGAACAGCTCCGATCGTCGCTCGTAAACTTCTAATGTCGCTCACATCGCCAGTGATTGCGACGTGGTGCGCGTATCCCGAAGCGATCCGGATAGCCTGCGTGATTGCCAGTGCTCCCGCGATGGCACTGACGAACGGGACTGCTACGCTGCTCGCGGCGAGCATTGCCGCACCGCAACCTCCATCGCCAAGGTGACGCCCTAGTTCCTGATACGCCGGTAAATCCATGAGAGCCTGAACAGTCTGCATGGTGAGATCTTCGACGTCCCGAAAGTGTTCTGCTGGGTTTTCCTTAGAGTTGAAAACATTAATCCGGAGCTTGCGGTAATCAATGAAGGTGGCACCTAGCCCTGCGTCAATGATGTATTCAAAGCCACGAAGGCCAAGTAATCTCCGGGCAGGCATGGTATCGAGGCCCGCAAGTGCAATACCCGGTTCATGCTCGAGCCGAAGGAAGTGTTCATCGAGGCGACGATCGATTCGTCGGACTTCGAAGCCACGTCCAGAAGCCCATTCCTCGGTGAGCCGTGTTTTCAGAAATCCGTATCGGCCACGCTCCACGAGAATGGAAGTCCCCCAGTTTTCGCGCTCTATCTTCTGATCATCCTGCAAAAAGAGCTTCACGTCCTCAGGACGAGAATATGGCAACAAAGTCAGAGACCACAGATATGCCTGTCCCAGATTGCCGAGACCTACGAGCCAGAGGCTTGCCGGCAGGAGAACCCGATTGAAGAGTGGTGGTTCACTATAGTCAAATTTGCCAGCATTCCCGGGAGACCAGAGAGATAGGGTCTGGTTTGTTCTTCCCGCTCGAACGTCTCCCTGCTCAGAGAGAAAAGCCTGACCGACAGCAAGCGCACCAGCCGCTATACCCGCGAGCGGACAGTCGCTCAGGCCAATGTTTACTGGCTTAGCAGACGGTGTGGTCCCCGCCGTCCAACCGTCCCAGAATGCCTGCACAGACCATCCCCCGGTTTTGGTGGGACTAGTTCCAATGACGATCTGCGGGCATCCAGAAGGGGCCGTGGCAGTTTTTGCACCAAAGAACGCAATCGCGTCGCGCAGCGTCCTGGCAGCCGCGGGTACGGCAAGCAACTGTACTTGGTCAACTGGTCCCTGGACAAACACTTGTCCGAATGAGCGGGTGCTCGTCACAATGGCGGTAAGAAGAGCTGCCTGGCCAGCAGGGGTATTGGCTGCATCCTCGCCCAGAATGATCAACAGTCTGGATGCTGCAAGCTTTGTGTCAGCCTCTGCAAATGTATGTCTTCCGGAGTTGACCAATGCTGCACGAACGCGCGCGGTTTCGGAGTGAATTTCGATACAAGCATCACTCATTTTTGCCACCGGCCTACACGGAATATTCGGGCTCCCTGCGGACTATGGTTGCGCCACTGGCGAGAGCCAAGATATTCATAGATCCCCATAGCGCCCGGAGTTCGGGCGCGAGAAGCAAAGTCGGGGAGAATAAGAGCGAGATGCCCGGCTTCCGGGATGATGGGGTTATGACGATCAGTGCTGCTTTGACCATAGCCACCGGGATGGACGTGAACATCGGCTACAACAGTCAGGTCAGAGTCACGGCATATCTGCCATACGATGCCAAATTTGCTTCCGTCAAATTCAACGATTCCATTCGAGAAGCAGTTCGCATCAATGTCGTCGTAATAAAGGAACTTGTGGATACGACGCATCCCCCCCTCAATAGTTCCGAGAAGAAAAGCGCCGCTTTCGCAATGTCCTCCGGCGCGGCGTCGAAGTTCGTCGACGCCCCGGTTCCAGACACGCGTATTGCACGCAAGCTTAGGAGACGATCCGACTGCCTTGCGCCAAAGCGTTTGAAGTAAGGAGACCATGTAAATCCTCAAGAATGAATGTGAGATGGCGCGAGGGATTCCAAGCAAGTGTGGGGTGAGTAGCAGACCAGTTGTTGTGAGGCCCTGCCTGACGATCCCAGGGGCGGTAGATAGTATCGTTGCCCCATCTTTTGAATGCCTCCATGACGCGACCGCTACCCTTGGGACGTCTTGAGGGCTCCAGAGCAGTATTTGACTCGAGATCCCAGATCGTCACCTGCGGAGCAGTGCCCGGAAAGCCAGATACATCAAAGCGAAAGCTGTATTCAGATGAACTGCCGTCAGTTTCGATGGCGGAAACCCCAATGTAGAGAAGGGGGTATGCATAAGAAAGTTGTCTCCACTGTGAGCGATTGACTCCGGCGCGGAAGGCAGTGGACACCAGATCGGCGTCCACGGCCTGCTCGCTGGGAGTCTTGGTGGTCATAGAGAAGCCCCATTCGGCACAATGCCGCGAATGAGATCAAAATCTAGTTCACAGTGCGGGTGGCGAATATAGCGCCCGATATGAGCATTCTTGGGAAGCGCGGTTGTCTGGCCATGCAGAGCGAGCTCCATTTCCGGCGCGATCGGCGGATCAATTCTGAATCCGTCTGTGCCCACTGCCCAGTCGAGAACCCGTTGTACCCGCACGGAAGGAGCGAAGCGCCTTGTGAGCTTACGTCCCTGGTAAAAGACCCCAACTTCGATTTTGTGAGCACGATGAACGTGGTGAACTTTGCCTGCGACATCCTCTTCGACAACAACAATCGTAAGATCCACGCTGTCCTCGCAGTCTTCGATGAAGAGTGCTGCCCCGTCAACAGGGAAACCTCCCCTGACAGCGACGGCTGCAACAATCGCGCCGGTCACGCTTCCTGCCGGGATTCGGATAATATCGACCTCCGCAAGTCCCTCTCCTTCAACCATTACCTCGATTTCAGACATTTTGCTCTCCGTATCTCCCGACCTCTCGACTACACCGTTACCGTTCATTTTTTATTGATCCCTTTCCGAGGATTCAAACCCCTCTACCATCGATACGCAGGAGCGTGACAGGGGCCGCCGGAGGCTATGCTGTGCTAGGCTTGTCACGCTCAGACGTATATCAGTCAAAGTAGAGTTCTATCTGGAATGCCGTCTGTCACTTGCACATCTCGACCGGACTTCAACAGCGACTCTGATGAAGACCTGCTGTTTTACATGTCTATGCAGGAGGAGGACCGAACCTCCGCTGAGGAGGCGTGGGCAGAGTTCTATGCTCGCCACGAAGGCTATCTGCTGGCGGTCTGCAACCGAGCTTTCAATAGCTCTCTTGGCGACCTTGGGGTGCAGGATCTTGTCCAGGAGACTTTTGTTCGGGTACTCAAGAAGGTGCACACCTATAAGCCCGTCGGAACCGACGCCAATCATGCGCGTGCAAACGTTCGCGCATGGCTCGGTAAGATCGCGAATAACCTGTACCTTTCTTCTCTCCGCAGTCGACCCCTGATTGAGTACACCGATGACCCATTCGACACCGTCGTGGACCAAACAACGGTTGAGACAACCGAGGGCCATGCTGTCGAATCAGATATGCTTTCCGTGGTGCGCGACGCTCTGCGCACCTTGACCGATCGTGAGCGCGAGATCTTGATTGCAAGCTACGCATGGTACGAGCCTGGGACTGGATGCAAAAGAATGCCCAGCGAAGAGCTGAAGATTCTTAAGGAGCGCTTTCAGACGACTGCAGACAACATCCGGCAGATTCGATCCCGCGCATTTGGCAAGCTGGAGCAATACTTGCAAGACCACGCAACAATACTTTGAGGATTGATCATGGCTACAAACAAAAAGAAGGGGATGAAGCTTGAGGGTATCTCACTGGACCGGGAAGTCCTTCAAGCTATGCGTGCTGAGGGATGGCTGGTCCCGGAGGCAGTGCAGGAGGTGCTGGAGGCGGAGAGAACACTCGCTGACGCGGGTATAAGTCGCAACTCGTCCGTCGAAAGACCTCGTGACCTGCTCAGAACAGCTAATAAGGTCAGGAGTATTCGTCCATCGCATCCGGTCACCTCAAGTTCCGGAATAAGTGACAACCTCGCGCGGGCCGCGCGGGAAGGCGGCGAGATATCGTCTGAGGTCGAAGAACGTATGAGAAGGGATCGCGATGCCGCAGAAGCCGATAAGGGCGACTAGCATTTCACCTCCGGATCCTCGAAGGCTGGAAGAAATCGCAGACCTGGCTGAATCGGTCAGCTGTGAGTACTGTCCTGGTAAACGGTTCAACTCCGATCCGATCCTCAAGGAACACGAGATCACCATTAGTTATGGCTTCTATGATTCGGCCTTCGATGGAATGCTCGAACATCGCAGTAACAAGTTTCATATTTTCTGTAATCTTGACCGCGTCGAGAGCGTCGGAAGCCCCAGAGCCAGATTTACAGTCGCACACGAACTGGGCCATTATTTCATTGATGAACATCGCAACGCTTTGAGCTCCGGCTCGGCACCAGCTCACGGTTCCCGGTCTGAATTTGAATCAAACCTGCTTGTAGAACGTGAAGCTGACCACTTCGCGTCACATTTACTAATGCCATCGGCAGAATTTGAGCAGATTGCTAGTCGTCAGAAGCCTGGGTTGCCTGGAATCCTTGCAATCGCGAAGCACTTCAACTCATCTGTGACAAGCTCTGCCATTCGCTACGTACAGAGTGATCTGGTCCCCTGCGTTGTGGTCAAATGGTCGCCGACCAAGTTCCAGTGGCAGTGGGTGTCGACTGAACCGTTCCGAGCGCGACTGCGTGGGGTAACTAAGACCCTCAGTTCACTTCCGCATGATTGCTCGACGAGGATCGCTCTTTCCGGGGCGACTGCTCCGCCATGCGGTTACTTTGAGTCAGGAACAACAGCGGTCAGTTGGTTTCCGTTTCTCAATGATGGTGATTCCCGGAATGTAATTCTAATCGAGCAGGCTATTCAGCTGGGCCGTTTCGGGGCTTTGACGTTGTTGTTTCCAGCTGATTACAAACATAGCCTGTTAAGCCGACGATGATGCGGGGCGACCATGGCTTCTTCAGAACTTCTCACTAAGAGAGCAGTAGACGGACCTAAGCGGTCCGTCTACACGTTCGGCGACGACTACTCGTCGCCGGCTCCGTCTGAGGGATCATCAGCGGCCTCGACCTTCGAGAGCCGCTTCATGCTGATGGCATGGACTTCGGTGATCCGGTGCTTAAACCTAGTGCCCTCGACGTCATCTTCAACCTCGCGATAACGCAGAATGCCTTCAAGAGTGACTAGCTGCCCCTTTTGAAGGGTCTTGGCGAATTTGGAGAGATTCCTCCAGGCGAAAACACGATGCCACTCGGTGCGGGTTTCGTATTCGCCTTTGTCGTTCTTCCAGCTTTCCTGGGTTGCGATGTTAAGGATGACGTACTCTTTGCTGTTCTGAGCGATTTTGGCTTCTGCGTTCTGCCCGAGGCGGCCGATGAGGATGACTTTGTTGAACATGGTATTTGGCTCCGTTTCTTTTGGTTTGTCCGCTGTCTGCGGTACATGCTTGCCCGGAGGGTGTGCCGTCGCGGCCCACTCCCTCGGCGACTGGATAGAATCTGCGGAAGGGGACCCAAACTTGCTTTGGGGCAGGAGTCCGCACCTTGTGGAGGCGCGCAGCGGATTCTGGGAAGGAGAGCGTGCGTCCGAAGGGCGGGGGTGTCTTGAGCGCGGCACGCTGAACGCAGATAGAAAGGCAAACCGGAAGGGAGCCGCCCTGTTCAATGGCCTTCCTCATGGTGCGAGTAGCAAAAGCCAGCTCGGAAACTAGAAGAGTCATCCCACAAGCAGGAGGAAGAATGACAAGGGCAAATGCGGCATCGATGCTCATCACTCGGCCCATCTCCTCGCCTTCTTCATGGTTCTCCGGATGTAGGCAGCTCGCCTGGAAGGGCTGGGATCGCGGGAGAGGTAATCGTCGTCAAGGGCACATCCGATCCGGTCCTCGGTCATGCCATTGGCAAAAGCGGCGACACAGAAAGCGATATCGGCGGCGGCGGGACGGTCCTGGTACTTGGTTGCGCTTCGGAATCGCTCAAGAGATAGGTTCGATAACCTCGGGCCCCTTCGGGGAGAAAGAGAACCTTGCAGACGTCTCGCCTCGTGTTCCTGCTCGCGGGCCTCGTAGAGCGTCGTTATCTCTTGCTCGAAGGCCTCCGCCATCGGGTACTGTTGTCCACTGTGGCTGTGCAGGCGCACGAAAGGGAAGAGGCCGTCAGACTTTCTGTATTTAGGTTTGCAGTTGGTGAAGCCGGGGAGCCGTCCAAACCTCCTCCAGTCCGCCGCGCTGGGGTCAGCGTCGTACCGCTCGGCCAATGTCTGCGCGGCAAAGGTTCCGAGGAGCTTCGGAAACGTTCTGGGATGCTTGAGCCAGGCTTGAAAGTTGCCGGCGCTGGTCTCGACAACAGCACATGGGTTGAAGCCATCCGCCGCGAGCCTCGCAAGCGAGGTCTCGTGGAGATCGTCGAGGGTAGTGAAACGATGCTCGCCCGATGGACGAATGTAGATGTGCGAGCCGTGGGCATTGCGGTACTTGAGCAGAGGAAGCCTGTCGAGGACCGCCGCGGCCGAGATGCCGTCGAGTCCCGGAAGCATTCCACGCTCACTCAGGACACCGACATCGTAGAGCGGTGCCTCGATAGCCGTGAGCAAATTTCGAACTGTGGATTCTGTTCTATCCATCGACGTCATCCTTGAGATTTGTTTCACCGTGGGAGGGGAGCGGGGAGGGAAAGGCCCCGCCGCCCGCCTTGCGTGGGCGAAGTTCATACCATCTACCCTCTAAGCGAGATAAGAGGGGCACATTTTGACACCATCGGGGACATTTTTTGCAAAGAGTGGGGTTGCAAACGCAACCCCTCGGATTAGAGAGGTTGGCTTCCAAATGGAGGATCTTTCTGCCTCTGTGAGTTTGTCCTGCTGCGTGGCTGACGTACGTGAGACCACGGCGTCGCTCTTCGCAAAAACTCCCGATGTGCGGCATCAAGCGATAGCCTCGCCTGATGTAGGTCAAAGAGAGAGAAGCAAGTGGAGCATCCGCCCTTGATTCCGCCGCGTCCGTTTCGCTCCGGGTTGTAACGCGGATGCCGCTGGCACTTCGCCTTCACCCTCTCGGCGACCTTGAGTTTGTAGCTGAACTGGAACATGATCTCCTCCTTTCGGAAAAAGAGCGGGAGCCGTTGGCTGACTCCCGCTGCGGGTTAGGCTGCAACGTCCTTCTTAGCCGTCGCCTTCTTCGCTGCGGTCTTCTTAGTGGCTTTGATCGGCGCCGGGGCCTTCGCTTTCTTGGCGGCTGTGTTCTTGGGTTGCGGGGGAGCAAAAGCGACCTCGGCCTCGGTCAGAAAGTCGATTTCGCTTTCGCGTGGAATGGGTGTGTGTCCAGTAAGGACAAGCCGGAGAGCAAACCCGGTGAGCTTGTCATCTGGTAGTCCGTCGATGGTGGATAGCAGAATCTCTTCGGAGGTCTGCAGGTTGTTTTCGTCGTTGGCGGCAAGGTGTTCCGCGACGTCATCGAAGGCGTAGGGGTCGATAGTGACGAGGGCGCGGAGAAATACCCTCAACTGCGCTGCGCTGAACATGGCCGGGGCTTTGTCTAGAATCCGGTCGAACGTGGATAGACGCGCATTATGCAACTTCTCTCTACGGGCGCGTTCGGCTTCCTGCTCCTTCTGTTCCCGCTCGAACTGCTGTTTCCGCTCTTCGGCTCGCCGCTCTTGTTCCTGTTCGTACTCCTTTCGTTGCTGTTCATAGTTGCGCTGGCGTTCCTCGGCCTCTTCCTCTGTCTCGGCTTCGGGCGCGGGTTCCATCGTCGGGGCTGGATTGGCGGCCTGTTCTTCTGCTGCTCGTGGATCGTGTACAGGGCAGTCGTTATCCGTGCATACGGTGAGAGTCGTTCCTACGCGCTTGCCATAGACGATGATTGCGGGCTTAGCGGCTGCGCAGGGCGCGGCTGGCTCGGCGTCCGGGTTCTCGACTATCGTTTCGATCTCGCGGAAGTGGCCGCGCTGGACGGCTCCGGGCCGCTGCTCTCGTGCGTTCCTCCAGCCGTTCTCGATCTGGATAAGCTCGGGACGGGCTGCAATCTCGCGGTCAATGTGAGCCGTTAGCTTGATCTGATAGCAGGGTCCGGAGAGGCACTGATCGCCATCAGTTACGTCCGAAAAGAGGGAAGTGTTGTATCCGCTGCGACGGGGGCAAGTGACGCAAGCTCCGGCTGCGGGGTTGAGGGTCTGGTCTTCGCGATCGAATGGAGCATCCGCAAGTGAGAGATAGAGGTTGCTCTGTATCCAAGCGGAGAGGAACTTGGCTGGTAGCAGATGGGCTTCGTCGTCCTTCCAATCCTTACGCCAGCACTGCTCGAAGGCTGCGGCTTGCGACTCCTGTGGCAAACGGGCGATGAGGTTGGCGTGGCTGGCGGTGATGCGCTCCTGGGTGAACGCTTCGGCCACTTCGGGAATGAGTTGCAGGAGAGACAGACGGGCGTAGATGTGGCTTGCACTCTTGCCCGACTTTTCAACCAACGTGGCAACGTCGTAGCCGGGGATGTCGAGCAACCGCTGAAGTCCTTCGGCTTCTTCGTAAGGATGCACGTCAACGCGCATCGCGTTTTCGACTAGCGCCCACTCCAACGCCTGTGCGTCGTCGATCTCGACGATGCGGGCGGGGATGGCGAAAAGCTCTGCCAGTTGCGCGGCGCGGAAGCGTCTCGCTCCGGCGACGATCTCGAAGCCTTCCGCGCCCGGGCGGACGGTGATGGGCTGGATGAGGCCGTGCTGCCGGATACTTTCTGCAAGCTCATGCAGCTTGGTTTCTTCAAAGGTCCTGCGGGGGTTGGCGGTGGACTCGTGGATGGTATCGAGAGCGAGGAACTGGAATGCGCTGCTGTTCTGCATGATTGCCCTCCTTGGGCGGGTTGAAAGGTCTGGGGGGTGGGGCGAACACGATGCCCTGTGTCCGCTCCGCTGCGGAAAGGGTTTAGGCGCGTGGGGTCTGCTGCCGCTCGAAGGCTTCCGCGAAGCCCTGCAAACGCAGGTTGTTGTCCCACTGCTTGGCGAATTGCTTGTGTTGCTCGTGCAAGCCGGAAAGGTGAACGTAGTGGCCGCGCTCGATGGTGCGGCTCCACTGCTCGATTCCGAGATAGTCATTGCGGAAATAGAACGGCTCCAGGTGCGGCCCTTCCGCAAAGCCAAGCTCGAAGCACATCTCCGGGTCGCGCATCAGGTCGCCGTTCTGTTCGCCGTAGTGGGCTACGGAAATTGTGGAAAGTCCACTGGGGCCGGATTCGTCGGTGGCTTCGATCACAAGTGCCATATAAGGCGCGTTCTCGATCTTGAGATAGAGGCCGGGATTCCAGCCCCCGGCTCTCTTGAGGATGTCGAGAAGGGTCTGCATTATGCCACCTCCGCGAGTGCTGCATCGGTGGCGTCCTGCGTGGTGGGCTGCTCGGCTGGCTTCTCTTCGGTCGGAACCTGCACGACTTCCGGGGTCTCGATTGCAGTGAGAATCAGGGCGGATGTGCGTTGAATGACTTCCAGGCTCTCGGCCAGAACTGCCGCGTCTCCGTTGTAAAGATGGATGTAGTCGGCGGCGGCATTTCCTGCGTCTAGTCCGATGGTCTGAGAGACAACGAAGGCGATTGCCTCGGCTTCCGTCTCGCGTACCGTCTTGGTGGTACCAGTGCGGCGAGAGCATTTGTGTAACAGTTCGTGGCTCACCTCATGGACTAAAGTTGAAAATTCTTCCGCTGCGGACTGGCCGGGAAGGATAGCGATCTTGCCTCCATAGCTCATGCCTAAAGCGGGGGCGATGCTTTCCTTGAATTCAAGCTCGATACCCTGGGCAAGGATGAAGTCGATCAGGCGTTCGCGGTATTCGCCAACGTCTCCCTTGACGCGCTCTTTCAGGTCGGGAAGCTCTGCGCCTTCGGTCTGGCTAACGTCGAACACGTACACGGCGCGGAATCCGACCAACACGGGCTCATTCTGCTTGGTGATGTCCTTCTCGGCTGCCGAATCCTTCTTGCGTTTGGTGCCGAGCATGGGGGCCAGAATGCGGATGCCCTTCTGTCCCTTCCTCACCTTGCGGCCAAGCTGGTTCCATGCATAAAGCCCCGCTACGCGGCTGGCCGAAGGCATTTGTCGGGCGATTTCGAGGATGTTCCCGAACGAATAGCTATGGAATTTACCCATTGCGGTGAGGTAGGCGGTGAGTCCTTCGCTGTGTCCTGCCTCAAGCTGCTCGATGAGGAGCTTTACGTTGGCGGCGATGACTTCCTTGCTTGTCTGCGGCTTGGGTGCGGTGGGAAGGGAAGTAACGTTGCTGGTTTCGTTCGTGGTGGCGATGCTGCTCATGGGTGCGTCCTCCGTTTTTGAATGGCCGTGCTGTGTTTGCTAACAAACACGCCTTGGCCCTGGCCCACGCCAGCAGGGGCGGCAAGTGCAAGAGGTGGGGTTCCCCACCCGGAACGAAGTGGAGGGCGGCCGCAGGCCGGTCTGCACAAGCGCAGCGCGGAAGATTGGGGTGCTTCTTGCGCGCGCCAGGGACGGAGTCCCTCAGGAAGGCTTGGTTACCTTGCTGGGCGCGGAGCGCAGGAAATGCTTTGTTCTTCGGGGTGGGCGTTGCGGGCTGGGAACAGAACCGCAAATTTTGAATGGTTTTATTGCGCTATAGTCGGCGGGCAGCACTCTCGCAAAACGCTCCGGTTTTCCGCCCGCAGGGGTGCCCAATACCCGCGCCAATGCTGGACTCTGAGCGGTCCGGGGGGCCGAACAGGGGCTGTTTTGATTTGGTTCCACCCGCCGCTGGCTGCGCACCCTGTGGTTTACATTACCGCAGATCGCGAGAGCGCCAATTAATTGCGCGGGAATCTCCATGACTTCGGGCGTTTTTATGGCCTTAAGTAAATGTACGCGGGCGAGTGAATCTACAAGATAATCGAAGAGGTGCAATGGAAAGCTCCTAGTACATTTCCGTTGCATATGACAGGCGAAGCCTGTTCTCATACAAGAGACTCTGATACGGGGTACTCTGGAAGCCTCCTGATAGCTGCTTCCGGCGAGCAATCAGCCGGTACTTATCTGCGTGCCCTTGAACGAAGCCCAAACCCGCTCCCTACAAATCGACCCGCAGTTGCGGGCTGCCGATTGGAAACTCGACGACCGCGCCCAGGTTAGGTTCGAGGTTCCGGTCGATGGCTATGACGCAGAACCATGGAACGGTGTCACCGATTATTGCCTATACGATGCGAGCGGAAATGTGTTGGCGGTCGTGGAAGCAAAACGTTGCACTCGCCACCCTCGCGAAGCCGATGAGCAACTCCGGCACTACGTCACCGAGATCGCCAAAAAGCAGGCATATCCTCCCTTTGGGTTCATGGCCAACGGCCATGACATCTGGTTCTGGGAAGTCGGCCTCACTAACCCTCGACTCGTCGCCGGGTTCTTCTCGCCCACCGACCTAGAGCGGATGAAATTCCTGCGCCTGAACCGAATGCCACTCGAAACTACTCCCATCAACAGTTCCATCGTCGACCGCCCTTACCAGCACGAGGCTATTCGGCGCCTCTCAGAAGCTTTCGCGGCGAACAAACGTCGGGGTCTGCTGGTCATGGCTACGGGAACGGGCAAGACCAGAGTATCCATGGCGTTGATCGAGGTTTTTCTTCGCGCCCACCAAGCTCAAAATGTTCTCTTCCTAGCAGATCGCGACGCCCTGGTTGATCAAACCCTGACAGACGGCTTCAAAGCCCATTTGCCGAACGAGCCACGCGACCGAATCTACACATATCAGATCGACAAAACCAAGCGCCTCTTCGTTGCCACAGAGCAAACGCTGGCACTTTGTTATCCCAAGTTCAACCCAGGATTTTTCGACCTCATCATCTTCGACGAGGCACACCGCTCGCTTTTCAAGCGATTCACTGAGGTCATCGAGTACTTCGACGCTCGCATGATCGGCCTGACGGCCACACCCGCCAGCTTCATTGACCGCGACACATTCCGGCTTTTCGGCTGCGATGCCAATGTACCAACCTTCCTTTACGACTATCCCCAAGCCGTGAACGAAAAGTTCCTCGTCGACTTCACCCTCTACCAGGCGCACACCGGTTTCCAGCGCAAAGGAATCAAGGGCGTCGACCTCAGCGAAGAGGACCGCAATGCTCTCGCCGAGCAGGGGATCGACCCCGACACCCTCAACTACGAGGGAACGGAAATCGAAGTCGAGGTGAGCAACAAAGACACTCTCCGCAAGCAATGGGAGGAAGTCATGGAGAATTGCCTCAAAGATCAGTCCGGCCAGTTACCCGGCAAGACGATCGTCTTCGCGATGACTAAAAAGCATGCCCACCGAATCGCCGAAGTCTTCGAGGAGATGTACCCGCAGCATGTGGGCCTGGTGCAGGTCATTACGTCCACGACTGAGCGCGTGCGTGACGGCAGCTACGGCGACGGTCTTATCACAAAGTTCAAAAAGAACAACCTGCCGCGTATTGCTATCTCTGTGGACATGCTCGACACCGGCATCGACGTTCCTGAAGTAGTGAACCTGGTCTTCATGAAGCCGGTGCAGTCGCGAATTAAGCTGTGGCAAATGATAGGTCGGGGCACACGTAATCAGGGGGCTTGCAAGTATTTCGACCGTTTGCCCGACGGCAAGAAGACAGAGTTCAAGATCATGGACTTCTGGCAGAACGACTTTAACAAGAAGGCCGACGACAAGCCGCCCGTCGACGTTCCGGTTCTAGTGTCGGTCTTCAATACACGGCTTAAGATTCTCGAATGTCACCTTTCTGATCAGACAGCAGAGGCCTTTCGCCAGGCGGTCACGGACCTACGCGCCATGATGGCTCGGGTACCCCAGGATTCCTTTCCTGTGAAAAAGGTGTGGCTGCAAGTGGCTTCGGCGTGGGAAGACAACTTCTGGACGCTAATCACTCCCAAGAGACTGGACTTTCTCCGTCTCCACGTTGCGCCTCTTCTGCGATTCGCCGCCGATGTCGACGTCGCCGCCGAAACCTTCACCCATAAGGTAGAGCGGCTGAAGCTACAGATTATCCTCTCCTCGCCCTCACCGAGCCTACTTCAGTCGATTGCGGAGGATGTGAGCCTCCTTCCTGACATTGCAGAGCGCGTCCGCACCTCTCCAAGTGCGGCACTCGCTCTCTCTGCTGGCCTCGCAACGGCGACGCCGGCACAACTCACGGAAATTATCCGCGACCTAGCGCCACAAATGAAGAATCGTCGCG
>Ga0206890_1103_pt1 | contig 26005 bp, 9 predicted proteins | sample Alteio_BWOrgHeat_58_FD_152960 | JGI IMG/M metagenome (GOLD analysis project Ga0206890, IMG submission 152960) | Enriched cells from forest soil in Barre Woods Harvard Forest LTER site, Petersham, Massachusetts, United States - Alteio_BWOrgHeat_Nextera6 ... | reverse complement strand
AACTGGAACGTTAAGATAAAAGTAGGCGGCGCCACGTTTGAGAAACAGGTTAAGGTTGAAACCATAATGCCCAACCGGCTAAAGGTGAACTTAAACTTTGGCAATCAAACAGAGCTAACTAAGGACGAAAACACTACGGGCACCCTAAATGCCAAATGGCTGTTTGGCGGTACCGCCCAAAATTTAAAAGCCAGCGTTGAGGCTTTCTTATCCTCGCAAAAAACGGAATTTAAGGGGTTTGATGATTATAATTTTGACGACCCTACCTTACAATTTGATACGCAGGTATCAAGCGTTTTTGACGGGCGTTTAGATGCGCAGGGAAATGCTGCTGTAAACGCGAACATCAATGTTGAAAAACAGGCGCCCGGCCAGCTAAAAGCCAACTTTATGGTAAAAGTATTTGAGCCTGGCGGCAACTTCAGCATTAACCAGGTGAGCATACCTTATAATGTTCACCCAGGCTATGTAGGTATTAAAGCCGAAAAAGGCGACGCGCTTTCGGGGATGCTGGTAACCAGCCAATACCATAATTTTGATATTGCCGGTGTAAATACCAAAGGCATTTTAATGGCGGGCAGGCGTAATGTGCAGGTGGAACTTTATAAAGTACAGTGGCGTTGGTGGTGGGACAATACCGGCAACCAGATAAGCAACTTTACCCAGGATAAGTACAACAAATTAATAAAAACCGAAACCATTACGTTGATCAATGGCCGCGGAAAATGGGGACTAAAAATTAACGATGCCGATTGGGGCCGTTATTTGATCCGTATAAAAGATGACCAAACAGGTCACTCAACAGGGAAGATAGTTTATTTCGACTGGCCAAACGCGGCCCAGCGGCTGCAACAGGATAACCCAACGGAAGCGGCTATGCTATCTTTCACGTCCAACAAAAAAACCTATAAGGTTGGTGAGGACGCGGTATTGACGATACCTACAATGGCTAACGGGCGTGCCTTGATCAGTTTTGAAAATGGCACTAAAGTTTTAAAGACCGATTGGATAAATACGCAAAAGGGCGAAACACAATATCATTTTAAGGTTGACGGCACCATGGCCCCCAATATTTTTGTGAATGTAACGCTGTTGCAGCCCCATTCGCAAACGGTTAATGACCTGCCGATACGCATGTATGGTGCTATACCGCTATTGGTAGAAGACCCGGCAACGATATTGAAACCGGTGATCGGTATGCCGGATAAAATACGGCCCGAAACACGGTCGGCTATTACGGTATCGGAGGCATCGGGTAAAGAAATGACCTATACCATTGCCATTGTTGATGAAGGGTTATTGGATATCACCAACTATAAAACACCCGACCCGCATGAAGCATTTTACGCGCGTGAGGCATTGGGCGTAAAAACCTGGGACTTGTTTGACTATGTAATTGGCGCTTTTGGCGGCGATCTGGAACGTATTTTAAGTATTGGCGGCGATGCCGGTGGCAAATCATTAAATAAAAACATTTCCATTAACAGGTTTAAGCCCGTAGTAACATTTATGGGCCCTTACCACTTAGACGCTGGCGAAAAGCAAACACATGCCTTTACCCTGCCGCAGTATATAGGTTCGGTAAAAGCGATGGTAATTGCAGGGCATAAGGGAGCCTATGGCTTTGCCGATAAAGATGTGGCGGTTAAAAAGCCGCTGATGATACTGGCTACCCTACCCCGTGTTTTGGGCCCTACCGAAAAACTACAGTTACCTGTAACGGTTTTCGCGATGGAAAACAATGTAAAAACGGTGAATGTTGAGGTACAGTCAAACGCTTTCAGCAACCTTGCGGGTAATAACCGCCAAACCGTAACTTTCACCAAACCGGGCGAGCAGCTGATCACTTTTGACCTGGATGTTAAGGATTTTATCGGCGTTGGTAAAGTGAGGGTATTGGCACAAAGCGGCAACGAAAAAGCAGCCTTTGATGTGGAACTGAATGTGCGTAACCCCAACCCTGCTATCACCAAAATATTAGAAAAAGAACTTACCCCCGGCGAAATATGGAACACGCCTTACGCAGCCATTGGCATGAATGGCACTAATAAAACAACGTTGGAGGCTGCCAATATCCTGCCGTTAAACCTGGCCAAACGATTGGATTACCTGATAGAATATCCGTATGGCTGCGTAGAGCAAACCACCTCGGCTGTGTTTCCGCAATTGTATTTAAACCAGTTAACTGATCTTTCGGCCTATCAGAAAGCATTATCCGAACGTAATATTAAAGCAGGTATCAACAAGCTCAACGGCTTCCAGGTACCGGGCGGCGGTTTAAGCTATTGGCCCGATGGCGGCGAGACCGACGAATGGGGAACAAACTATGCCGGGCATTTTATGCTGGCAGCACAGGCGGCAGGCTATGCCTTACCGGTAGGGTTTATGGAACACTGGAAAAATTACCAGCGTAAAAAAGCGCTTTCATGGGCGCCCGACTCGCACAGCTTTTATGGTGCGGACCTGGTACAGGCTTACCGCCTTTATTTATTAGCGCTGGCCCACGCACCCGAGTTAGGGGCAATGAACCGGCTTAAAGAGTTTCCATACATCAGCCTTGAAGCTAAATGGCGGTTGGCAGCAGCCTATAAACTGGCCGGGCAACCCGAGGTGGCCTTGCAAATGATATCGGGCTTATCAACGACCATTAAGCCTTATTATACCCTGTTTGGTACTTATGGGTCAGATCTGCGTGATGATGCGATGATACTTGAAACGCTAACCCTATTGGGCCAACGAACACAGGCGGCAGCTATGTTACGCACGGTAGCTTCGCGGCTATCAGATGATAGCTGGTACAGCACCCAAACCACCGCCTATAGCTTAGTAGCCATTGCCGAATATTGCGGCAAAAACGCGTCGGGCAGTAAGTTGCTGTTTAATTACCAGGCGGGCACAACCCGGGGCAATGTTAATTCGGGCTCCTACATTTGGTCGCTGCCTTTAAAAGCACAGTCGGGTAATGTTGCGCTCCAAAATACCGGCAAAAACAAATTGTATGCACGGCTTATACAAAAAGGCCAGCCCATTACCGGCGAGGATGTTAAACCCATTGATAACCCCGATGTGTTGCAAATGCGTATCTCCTACTCCACCATTAACGGCCAGCCGGTTGATGCGGCAAACTTAAAGCAGGGCACTGATTTTGTGGCGCAGGTAACCATTAAAAACCCCGGCAGGCGCGGGCGATATGATAATATGGCACTTTCGCAGGTATTCCCCTCGGGCTGGGAGATATTAAACACGCGGATGATGAACAATGACGACGCGTTTAAATCATCAGCCGCTGATTATATAGATATCCGCGATGACCGCGTGAATACCTATTTTAGTTTACCCGAAGGCAAGGAGGTTACTTATTTTGTAATGCTTAACGCGGCATACCTTGGCAGGTTTTACCAACCCGGCACCTATTGCGAGGCGATGTATAATAATTCGATCAGCGCGCTAACAAAAGGGCAATGGGTTAATGTGGTGAAATAAAAGGATCGTTATAACAATGAGGGTTAGAAAAAGTATGTTAAAAGGATTTCTAAAGCAAGGTGATCGCGCGATTCCCGCCCAGGGGTGGGAACGATAATTTATGTTCCAATTAACGCGTATTAAAGCAATCTTCAAAACCACCAAAGCAAAAATTGCGGGCGTGGTTTTGCTTGCATTGTTTTTACTTTTCTGGTTTTGCCTGCCCAAACATTTATTCAGGTCGCCAACCTCGTTTGTTATTGATGATAACCAGGGGCAACTATTAGGCGCGTCCATCGCTGCCGATGGGCAATGGCGGTTTCCGTATAATCCGAAAGTTCCCGAGAAATTTAAAGCCTGTATCATCGCTTTCGAAGATCAGCGCTTCGAGCATCATCCCGGTTTTGATGTGCTGGCTTTGGGCAGGGCCATTAAACAAAATATTAAAGCCCGGCATGTGGTAAGCGGCGGCAGTACCCTCACTATGCAGGTTATCCGCTTAGCTACGCGCAACCACCGTACGGTATGGCAAAAGGTCATAGAAGTTTTCAGGGCTATGAGGCTGGAGCTTACCCATTCAAAAGCCGAGATACTGGCACTGTATTGCAGTAACGCGCCATTTGGCAGCAATGTGGTTGGGTTAGATGCGGCATCATGGCGCTATTTTGGCCGCTACCCTGATAAACTTTCGTGGGGCGAAATGGCGGCGCTGGCGGTGTTGCCTAATACACCGTCGTTAGTGCATCCCGGTAAAAACAGGCTTATCCTGATCAGAAAAAGAAACTTGCTGCTTGATAAATTATATCATTTGCATGTTATTGATGCCACAACCGCTTTATTAGCTAAACAGGAACCGGTGCCTGATAAACCCATGCCGCTACCCCAATTGGCGCCACATTTGCTCGATCGCTTTAAAAATGACCATGCGGCCAATGCGCAAAATGGCACACGTATTAAAACTTCACTCAACAGCGTTTTACAACAAAACGTCACCGATGTTTTAGAACGCCACCACCAAATACTTAAAGCTAATGATATCCGTAACACCGCCGCTATTGTGCTCGATGTAGAAACCGGGCAGGCATTGGCTTATGTTGGCAACATATTTCATACCGACGACCCGGAACTGGAGAGTAATGTAGATGTGATAGCCGCGCCGCGCAGTCCGGGTAGTACGTTGAAGCCATTGCTTTATGCTGCCACGTTGCACGACGGTTTGATATTGCCTAACAGCCTCATCCCTGATATACCCACACAAATAGCAGGCTATCATCCCGAAAATTTTGATTTGGGATATGACGGGGCGGTGCCTGCATCAAAGGCATTAGCGCGGTCATTAAATATACCTGCTGTGCGGCTATTGCAGCAATATAAGTATGAGCGTTTCCATGCATTTTTACGCAAGGCCGGTATCACTACCCTGAAACAACCCGCCGATTTTTATGGACTGTCGCTTATTTTAGGCGGGGGTGAAAACAACCTATGGGAGCTAAGCGGCGCTTATGCAGATATGGCGCGTACGCTTAACCATTATCATAGCTATAAAGGGTTATATAATATTAATGATTTTCATAACCCTGTTTATACTTCGGCCGCACCTATTAAACCTGTATTGGAAAAAAGCGGCTTATTAGATGCCGCGTCTATTTATTGCACTTTCCAGGCTATGGAAGAGGTAATGCGGCCCGGCGATGAACTGTTATGGCAGCAATTCAGCTCAACCCAGCGCATAGCCTGGAAAACCGGCACCAGCTTTGGCTTTCGCGATGGCTGGGCCATCGGCATTACGCCACGGTACGTGGTTGGTGTTTGGGTGGGCAACACCAATGGCGAAGGCAGGCCGGGGCTGATTGGAGTAAATACCGCCGCGCCTATATTGTTTGAAATTTTCAGGCAACTACCCGTAACCCGCGATTGGTTTGATATGCCGATGGGCGAAATGGTGCGCATTGGCATTTGCCACGAAAGCGGTTACCGTGCAGGTGATAATTGCGATCATATAGATACGGTATGGGTGCCAAAAAGTGGGTTAAAGGCCCCGGTTTGCCCGTTTCATCAATTAATACATTTAGATGCAACACGCAAGTGGCAGGTAACATCGGCCTGCGAAACCCCGGCCAATATGGTGCATCAATCATGGTTTGTGTTGCCACCGTCAATGGAGTATTATTATAAAACTAAAAACTACCAGTACAAACAACTTCCTCCTTTTCGCCCAGACTGCTCACCGGCCCAGCAACAGCGGCCCATGGAGCTGATATACCCTAAAGACGGCGCAAAGGTTTATATACCGTTGGAAGCGGATGGAAGTCGTGGCCGGGTGATATGCACCGCTGCGCACAGGCAACCCGGCATTAAAATATTTTGGCACCTGGACGACCGCTACATCGGCGAAACGCTGGATTACCACCAGTTTGCCATAAACCCACCGGCAGGCAAACATAAACTCACCCTCGTTGACGCCAATGGCAGCAGGCTACAGGTTTGGTTTGAAGTGTTGGATAAGGGGAAATAATACGCCCTATGTATAATCACTAATCCCACCTTGTTTAAAAAAACCTTAAAAAGCGCTTTAAATACACCCCATCCACTGTTTTGTATATTATTATAGTCAAAACAGGCCTGTTTAAATATTTTTTAAGCCTAAGGAATATTTTTGTTTATTAAGCAACCGCTTAACGGGTGTGATATATTTGCAATTATTGTATAAATAAAAAAATATTTTGCAAAATATGCCAATTAATGAACATTAATTGTAAATTCGATTAATATTTATAAAAAACGATCAAAATATCATCCCTCAACATGATATTTATTGGTTATAATATGTTTTTTAATATCTACCTATAGTTATATTTTTTTATTAATTAATAACCCTTAACTCGCTCAAGTATGAAAAAAACGTTACTCATTTTTTTCCTGGCATTGTTTGTTTTAGGCGCAAATAGCTACGCCCAAAACCGAACTATTACCGGGAAAGTGTTATCAGCAAATGATAACTCACCCATTCCAGGTGTTTCAGTAAAAGTTAAAGGTGGCCCCGGCTCAACGGTCACCAATATGCTTGGTGTTTACACCATTACTGCACAACAGGGACAAACATTGGTTTTTACATTTATTGGCTTGGTTCCCCGCGAAATTGTGGTTGGGGCAGTCAGCACCATTAATGTAACCCTTAAAGAAGACCAAACAAGCCTCGACGAAGTGGTGGTAACCGGCTTTGGTGTAAAGCAGGATAAACGCGACCTGACCTCGGCTGTACAAACCGTAAAAGGCTCAGACATACAGCAAACCCAACGCGAGAACTTTGTTGATGCGCTACAGGGCCGTATAGCCGGTGTTAGCGTAACCAGCACAAGCGGTAATCCGGGAGCCTCCGCGTCAATTGTGATAAGGGGTATAAACTCCATTGGCCAAAGCAACAGTCCGCTGTTTGTAATTGATGGTATCCGTGTAAGTAATGACGCGGTTGATCAAAGCCTGCTTACCTCAAACGGCGATAACCGGAGGGAAGATTTTACCAACCGCATAGCGGATATTAACCCTGATGATATTGAATCAATAACCGTATTAAAAGGCGCGGATGCCTCGGCTGTTTACGGCTCAAGCGCATCGGGCGGCGCGGTTATTATCACCACCAAAAAAGGCCACGCCGGCCCCGGTTCAATAACTTATGATAATGATTTTGGTTTCTCTAACGAGTACCGCTTCCCCAAAATACAAACCACCTTTGGTGTGGGTTCCAATGGTGCTACCAGCGCGGCGGTACGCACGTTATTTGGCCCGGCTTATGCCCCCGGCACACCAACATTTAACAACCTGAAGGATATAATGCAAACAGGCCGCACCACTATTAACAATGTGGCATTAGAGGGCGGCAACGAAACGTCCACCTACCGGGTTTCGGTATCCAACAGGAACTCAACAGGCGTATTGCCGGTTGAATATAATGATAAAACCTCCCTTCGCCTGTCGGGATATTCAAAAATAACCCCCACATTAACAAGCTCGGCATCATTCAATTATTTTAATATTGATAACCGTAAGCTTAACAAAGGCAACTCGGGCACTTATATTGACGCCCTGGCATGGCCAACTAATGATGATGTAAGGAATTATTTAAACCCCGATGGCTCCAGGCGTACATTATTACCGGCAAGCGCGGCCAACGTTACAGCCGATGGTACAATTGATTTTGATAACCCGTTATGGGATGCGCATAATAATATCAGCCGCGATAAAACCAATAGAATTGTATCCAATGTTGACCTGTCATTTGATCCGCTTGAATGGTTAAACATCAGGGGGTTATTTGGTGTTGACTTTGCAGCCACATCGGGCAATAACTTTTTAAGTCAGTACAGCTCTTCTTATCAAAACTCGCCGCTAAATGGTTTTGCCAGCACAAGCGGCATATCATCGGGCGGTATTATTGATAATTACACCGATAGCGACCTGCAAACAAACGGATCATTATTTGTAACCGGCAAAAAAACATTCGGCGATTTCCGTACAACCCTTTCTGCTGGTTTTGAGTATGTAAGTAGTAATAATGATATGAATGGTTATTATGGTGAAAAGTTTATACAGCCCGATTTTAATAGCATCAACAATACTACCCCAACCTCACAGCGTTCTTCAGAAACGCTGGCTATTAGCAATTATATTTCCGGAATAGCGCGCCTGGGTGTGGTTTATAAAGAAATGCTTACCGTAAATGCTACGTTAAGAAAAGAATACAACTCTAAACTGAACCAAACGCTTGGCGACAGTTATATTTACCCATCAGTTGGTGCCGGTTTTATATTTACGGAGCTGCCGGCTTTAAAAGACTATAACAAAGTGTTGTCATACGGAAAGCTGCGTTTTTCGTACGCCGAGTTAGGTAAAGGCCCGTATTATCCTTATCAAACGCTTTCAACCTTGTTGCAGCAAACAACAACAGGTGGTGGTTTTGCTTACAACGTTACCGGTGGCAACCCTAATTTAGTGGCCGAACGCGACAAAGAATTTGACCTTGGCGCCGAGTTTCAGTTTTTTAATGGCCGGTTAGGGGCTGATATTAGCTATTACCGTGTTACAGCCGGCAATCAGCTATATACTCCCCGTATCAGCTACGGTTCTGGCTATGTGTTAGAGAACCTGAATGGCGGCGTGATTCAAAACCATGGTGTTGAAATAACCATAAACGCTGTACCTATAAAAGGCAAACAATTTAACTGGGACCTTTTTGTAAACTTTACCCGCGCCGGCGGCAAGGTGGTAAGTTTAGGCGGGTTGCCTGAATATTATAACTCCGATACCTGGTTATACTCAAATGTTCGCGCCAGCATATTTCCCGGAAGCAGCACCTCAAACATTGCCGCTTACAATTATGCGCGCAACAATGCAGGGCAAATACTGGTCGACCCAAGCACGGGCCTGGCTATAAGCAACGCCACATTCGGCGTAGTTGGCGACAGGCAGCCTAAATTTACCATAGGCTTAGGCAATCATTTTACCTATAAAGATTTTGACCTGAGCTTCCTGTTCGACATCCGTAAAGGTGGCGATGTATTTAATGGTAATGAGATGTTTTTAACCCGGTACGGTTTAAGCGCCCGTACATTAGACAGGATGACCCCTGTAATTGTTCCGGGCGTGTTGAAGGATGGAAAAGAAAATACAGCAACCCCAACAGTTAATACTATACAGGTAACGCCATACTATCAAAACACGTACTACACCAGTAATATTGATGCCGATTTTATTGAGCACAACATTAACTGGGTAAGGCTGAAGGATGTTACCCTTAGCTATAAATTACCGCAATCATTATTAGACCGGCAGAAACTGTTTAAAGCCGCAAGCGTATTTGTAACGGCTACCGATGTATTTATGTTCACCAACTACACGGGTGCTGATCCTGATGTTAATGGTACTAATTCATCCACATTAGGTTCGGGAGCGGCAGGTTTTGATTATGGAACATTGCCCACCCCGCGTACAATTTCTTTTGGTTTAAGAGTTAAGCTTTAAAAACAGGACAATGAAAAAATTTAAATACACAGTAATTGCAATGCTTGCTTTTTGGTTGGTAAGCGGATGCCAAAAATATGTTGACAGTAATATAAACCCAAACACCCCGGTAACTGCTGATGCGTCGGCATTATTGCCGCCCATAGAGGCCGGTATGGCCAGGGGCGTTTGGTTCGACAGTCGTTTTATAGGCCAGTATGCCCAGGTTTGGGGATCATCGGCCGCAAATAACGTTTGGGACGAACAGGGCTATACGCCCGGCTCAGACAACAATGGCGAAGTATGGCGCACGGTTTATTTTAGCCTTGGGCAAAACATAACGCTATTACAGGCCGATGCCCTGCCAAAACAAAAATGGGATTATATGGGGGTATCATGGGCCATACGCGCCTGGGGCTGGCAAAAAGGGGGCGACCTTTACAACTACATGATCGTAAAGGAAGCGTTTGACCCCAGCCGCTTAACATTTGATTACGATACGCCCGACTATGTTTATGCCGAAGTAGTTAAAGACTGTAAATTAGCTTTAAACTACCTTAACCTGGCCATAAATACCGATAAGCTAACTGTATCACCAACCCTGGCCAAGGGGGATTATATTTATTATGGCGACAGGAGCAAATGGATAAAATTTGTTTATGCCATACTGGCCCAAAATGCCTTACATATAAGCAATAAAGCAAGTTTTAGCGCGGCGAATGTTAAAAAATATGCCGACAGCTCATTTGTAAGCAATGCCGATAACGCCGGTGTGCAAAATAATGGCACACAATCGGGCGACTCCAATTTCTGGGGGCCTGCAAGGGGTAATTTAGGTGCCTACAAACAGTCTGATTATATGGTGCGTTTATTAGACGGGCGCATATTTACCGGTTCAACAACACCTAATTATACGTTAGACCCCCGCCTGCCTATATTGCTTGCTGCAAGTAAAGACGGCACTTACCGTGGCGTTATCACTACAAACGGCGACCCCAATTCGGCCGACCCGAATATGCTGATACCTTATTTATTTGGCACCGGCATAACCTCGTACCCGGTAGCGGGCACTCCTCAAAAATATTTGTTTAATGATAATACGCGCGGTTTATTTATGACCTATCCCGAAGTTCAGTTTTTTAGGGCAGAGGCGCAATACCGCAGCGGCGACATACCGGGCGCGTTTGCCACTTACCAGATAGCGGTTGCGGCAAGCATTGATTTTGCCGGTAACCCGCCAAGTGGAACAAACCTCACCGGCTCGCAAAACAATATTACGGCAGCTGCAAAAGCGGCTTATATGGCAGGCCCATGCGTAAGACAAAGCGCTGCAACGTTACAGCTTAGCGACATTTTGCAGCAAAAAATGATCGCGTTGTTTGTATGGGACCCGTTGGAAGTATGGGCAGATGAGCGCAGGTATAATTATGACCCAACGGTTTTTCAGGGCCTTACCAAACCCACAACACTTTACCCTGATAACGCAGGCAAGTTAGTGTACGTAGTTAGGCCGCGTTACAATTCAGAATATATCTGGAATGTGCCCGCCCTGCAAGCTATCGGCGCTTTGCAGCCCGATTACCATACTACTAAACCATGGTTTATTTTACCTTAATTAATTAGCAATATTTATGAAGAAAATATTATATATAGCCATTAGTTTATTAGTAATAACAGGCTGTAAAAAAAATCAAATTGCACAAATATCCAACAAAGCAACAGGTGCGCAGCTCAAATTTTTTCATGCTGCCCCGGGTACCCCGGCAATTGACGCTTTTGTAAATGGGATACAGATAACGCCGTCGGCAACGGCGCCGGTAACTGATAATGGTTTGGCAACGTCTGTCTATACCGGCTACACCTATTTGTCGGTATTCCCGGGGAGCAATTACGCGGTGGTAAAATCAGGGAGCACCATTATAAAAATTGTAACCTCAACGCCGGTGCCCGCATTGGTAAGCCCGCAAACATCAGGGCCGGGTACTACTATAACATCCGCAACCCAGGCAACGGTTGATGGCGGCGCTTATTCAATTCTTACCACCGGTTTGCCGGGTTCGGCCACAACACCGTTAACATCAATTATTGTACAGGACGTGTTCCCGGCAGCTACCGCCGGAAATGCCTACATAAGGCTTGCGCACCTCATTCCCAATGGCGGCGCCGTTGACATAATCGGTACTTATACCGTTACGGGGGCAGCATCAAGCACCGCGGTAACGCCAATCACCAACATAACCTATGGCACAGTAACGCCATTTGTGGCGGTAAGTGTTAATTCGTTAAGTACCACATCTTATGTTTTCCAGGCGTATTTAACAGGTACAACAACCAAGCTGGGGGCCACAACAACCTTTAGCTTAACACCGGGCCGTTATTATACGCTAATATTAAAAGGCCTGGCTGCTGACTATCCTGTACCCGGAACCAGTATCACCTTAAAAGCAACAGCAAGGCCAACCTTACCGGTAACAGATCCTACTACAAAATATCCTGAAATTTATTTTAATGTGCCGGGTTTAACCTTTTATACGAATAAATAAGATCATCATGTTTAATAACGAAAGCGTCCGGCATTGAGCCCGGGCGTTTTTTATTATCAAGACTTTCTAAAATTTAGCTTTAAGCTTTGTGCATTCCGCTTTAAGCTTCTATTTAAGCTAATGGCACCGTAAACGTAAAGGTACTTCCCTTTCCCGGCTCACTTTCTACGCCAATTGAGCCGCCGTTAAGGATTATAAAGTCGCGGCACAAGTTTATGCCTAAGCCCGTACCTGTTTCATTGGCGGTGCCATAGGTTGAATAAAAATCGGCCGGGTCAAAAAGCCGTTTTTGTACTTCTTTGCTTATCCCCTTGCCGGTATCAGTTACCGATACACATAAAAATTGCTTTTTTATTGCCGCCGAAACAGTGATGGTATCGCCTGCGCTGCAAAATTTTATCGCGTTTGATAATAAGTTTCTAAGTACAATATCAATGTTTGAAGCGTCGGCTAAAACATCAACACGTTGGTCAACAGTATTGACCAGGCTTATGTTTTTAGCTTCTGCCTGCTTTTTAAAGTTTACCATGTTTGTTAGTACAATGTGGCGGATATCAAACACGCCTTTATTAATATTAATGCCATCCAACTGGCTTTTGGCCCAGTATAATACATTATCAAGCATGGCGGATGTATTGGTTACATTTCCCAGCAACTCGCCCGAAATAGCCGTTATCTCCTCGTGTGTAAGCATTTCATCATTAAACATGGTGAGGGCATCCTGCAAGGTTAAAACCGGCGCGCGCAGATCATGTGAGATTATGGAGAAAAGCTTATTCTTGGTATTATTCAATTGGGTAAGGTGTTCTTTCTGGTTCGAAATTTCTTCGTTTTGCGCGGTGATCTCGGCATTCTGCTCTAAAATTTCCTGTTGCTGCAAATGCAGTAACTCATTATCTTTTGTTTTTGATTTTAATGCCTTGTAATAAAAAACCGATAACAGCAGAAATGTTAAAAGTCCAATCCCAATGAAAGCGCCTATAATGTATTGGCGTTGTATAGTTAAGTCGGTTAGTTTTTTGTCCTTCAACAGCTCCCGGGTTACAAGCTCCTTTTTTTCCAGTTTATAATTGTACTGTAGATTTTCTAACTTCCGTACGCTTTGGGCGTTGACGAGGCTGTCTTTCAGCGTTATGTACTGCGTTTCAAAATGATAAGCATTATTATAGTCCTTTAAAACCGCGTAAACATTTGCAAGTTGCCGGTAATTTTCGGCTAATTGTGCTTTGTAATTTTCAACTTTAACAATAGCCAATCCTTTTTTAGCGTCCTCAAGCGCCTTTTGAAACCGGTTTTGCACCATGTCTATTTTGCTGAAAAGAAGATATATTTCTGCTACCGGGTAGGCTTGTTGTGCACCGGGAATTAACTTTATGGCCTGGGTTAAATAATCTTCGGAGGCTGCATATTCCTTACGGTTAAAATAAATGTCGCCAATATGATAAAGCGACGTAGCCATAAATATATTTTGATTTTTTTTGAGCGTTTTACTGATCGTTAATGATTGGAGATAGCTTTTTAATGCGCCGTCGTCGTTATGTTGTTGTTCATACGTTCTGCCTATATTCATGAAACTTCGCCATACATTTTCGGGCTTGTTTTTCATTTTACCGAAAACATCCAAACTCTTTTTAAAGTAGTTGAGGGCATCGTTCAGCTCGTTTTCATCCAGATAAACCAGGCCAATATTTGAATAAGCCGATGCCATACCAGCATTATCATGCAGTTTTTCACAAATTTTAAGGCCATTTAATGAGCTCTCTATGGATTTTTCTACATCACCCGCCGATTCATAACCAACACTCAGCAATTTATACGCCGAAGCCTGGCCCTTTTCATACCCTATCTTTTTTGCGATGCTCAGCTGCCGTAAAGCAATGGGGATAGCTTTTTCGGGATCTTGTTTGTCAATTATTTCAATGAATAGCAGTCGTAGGGTTTTTACCTTATTGGTATCATCGGGCATTTTACTTAAAACCCGGTTAAGGCTGTCAATTTGTTTGGTTTGGGCTATTGCCGCGAAACTATTGATAAGGCTGAAAAATATTAAGGCTATAAGTATAGGTTTTACCTTCATTTAAATAAAAATTGTGAATAGCCGTACATGCCAAAAGAAAGGCAGTAATTTATAAATTATCCCATAACAACTAACATAAAAGTTGAAAATAAGACCTGTTTGAAAATGAACTGTCAATACCATTCGCATTAATTGACATTTATACCCCTATTAATGCACAATCGCATTGTTTTGTTCATATACTTTTACCACCTGAATATCCCCCGTTGGCTAAATGCCGGCAGCCAATTAAACCTGGTAAATAAGGAATTGCAAATTGTATGAAAATAAAAACAAGAAAGATCAACAGGCTTTTTACTGTTTTTTTTGTGTTAACCAATGTTGCGTTTGTACATGCGCAGGTAAACGTAAAAACGGCACCTGATAAAAAGATAGAACAACTTATTAAGAAAATGACCCTTAAAGAAAAGATTGCCATGCTGCATGGTAATTCTTTATTCTCATCGGCAGGAGTAAAACGTTTGGGTATCCCCGAGCTTACTTCGGACGACGGCCCTTTGGGGGTACGCGAAGAGGTTAAGCGCCTGGAATGGGCCTCGGCAGGATGGACAACAGACTCCGCCACATTTTTCCCAAATGGCTCGGCCATAGCCGCTACATGGAACCCGGCATTAGCTTATCGGTATGGCGAAGCAATGGGCCAGGAGGCTTTGGCCCGCAAAAAAAATGTTATGCTGGCCCCGGCATTTAATATCTGCCGCACACCGCTTTGTGGCCGCACGTATGAATATTATTCCGAAGACCCTTTTCTTAACGCCCAATTAGCTGTATCGTCGGTTAAGGGCATACAAAGCCAAAATGTAGCCGCCTGTATCAAACATTTCGCGGTTAATAACCAGGAAACCTGGCGCGACAGTATTAACGCTGTGGTTGATGAACGCGCCCTGCGCGAAATTTACTTACCTGCGTTTAAAGCGGCTGTACAACAGGGCGGCGCTTATGTGGTGATGTCGGCCTATAACAAAGTGAACGGTAAGTATTGTTCGGAAAATGATGTCCTTTTAAATAAAATACTAAAGGGAGAATGGGGTTTTAAGGGCTTGGTAATGTCTGACTGGGGCGGCACACATAATACCGTAAATGCCGCAAATTACGGGTTAGATATTGAAATGGGCTCGAAAGGTCCCTACAATGATTGGTATTTTGCAGATCCGCTTATTGCCGCCGTAAAAGCCGGAAAGGTAAGTGAAAAAACCATTGACGAAAAGGTGCGCCGCATTTTATGGGTAATGTTCCATACGTTATTAAACCCCATTAAACATGCCGGACAGATCAATACCCCGGCCCATAGTAAAACGGCTTATGATATAGCGAGCGAATCGATAGTTTTACTTAAGAACGAAAAAAACACGCTGCCTCTAAACGTTGCTGCCATTAAAAGTATAGCAATAATTGGCGATAATGCTATTCATACCTTTGCAACCGGTGGCTTTGGCGCCGGTGTAAAGGCTAAATATGAGGTAACAGCATTGCAGGGGTTAAAATCAAGGTTAGGTAAGGCGGTAAATATCCGCTTTGCGCAGGGGTATAAAGCCAATTACCGCACCACCTATACCGCCCGGCAAAAAGAAGATGCCAATAAGCCTAATCCCGAACTGATAAACCAGGCTGCGGCGGTGGCAAAAAGCAGTGATGTTGCCCTGTTGTTTATCGGCTCGAACCGCGACTATGAAAGCGAGGGGGCCGACAGGAAAACCCTGAAACTGCCCTTTGGTGAGCAGGAACTGGTGAATGCGGTAACCGCCGCAAATCCCAACACTATTATAATAGTAACAGGCGGCGCGCCGTATGATTTGAACGAGATCAAAAAAAACAACCATACCATAGTTTGGTCGTGGTTTAACGGGTCGGAAGGGGGCAACGCGCTGGCCGATGTACTGACCGGAAAGGTAAACCCTTCGGGCAAACTGCCGTTTACTTTCCCGGCTTCGTTAGATGAATCTCCCGCTCATGCCCTGCATACTTTCCCCGGCGAAAACCTTACCGCCGTTTATAAAGAGGGCATTTTAGTTGGCTACCGCTGGTTCGACACTAAAAAGATCGAGCCTTTATATTGCTTTGGTTATGGCTTATCCTATACAAACTTTGAATTATCGGCCTTAAAAACAGCTAAGAAAAATTACAGGGCTGGTGAAAATATCAGTATGACGATAAGATTAAAAAACACAGGCAAATATGCCGGTAAAGACATTGTACAACTGTACGTAAGCAAATTAAATTCAAAAGTTGACAAACCCGAGAAAGAGTTAAAGGCATTTAAAAAGGTATTGGTTAACCCCGGAAAAGATGAACAGGTAACCTTAAATTTTAACAGTAATGATCTTGCTTATTTTGACGTTACCCGACACAAATGGGTTGTTGAACCGGGCGAGTATAAAATTTTAGTCGGCGGGTCGTCAAGGGATATTGAGCAAACGGTTATTATAAACGTGAATTAAATAATTACATGCAATCAACCTAAATAATACACATAGTAAGGGCAATTGCGCAGGCAATTGTCCTTATGTTATTTTAATTGAACCACTTTTGCAGGCCAATAATTATGCGGCTTCAAAGTGTATATTTGTTTACTATAGCCTATAAACCACAGCTTATATAATGCAATTTTATGAGGTATAAATTATTGATCATGTTTTTTGCGTTGATCTTTACAGGTCAACTGTTAAAGGCGCAAAATGATCAGTTCCAGTTTTCGCGGTTGGATATTAACAACGGGTTATCGCATAACTGGGTAACCTGCATTATGAAAGATAGCAAGGGGTTTATGTGGTTCGGCACCCTCTCGGGCCTCAATAAATATGATGGTGCTAAGTTTAAGGTATTTAAACATGCCATTAGCGATACTACTACTTTAAATGATGATTTTATTGTGAGCATTGCCGAAGGGCCCGACAATAAAATATGGGTTGAAACCCGTAATGGCTTTAATATTTACGACCCTTTAAAAGACAGCTTTGTACATGATATTGCCGGGTATTTAAAATCAATAAACATCCCCGATGCCAATATAATTGCTGTTAAAAAAGACCGTATTGGCAATTACTGGTTTATACATAGTGTTTACGGTATATACCGGTACAACCCTGTAACAAAAATCACCACGCATATTGCGCATAAACCCGGCAACACCACCGGCATTTATGCAAATACGGTATCTGATGTTTCACTTGACAGTAAAAACAATATCTGGCTTATTTATTACAACGGTGTAATTGAATGTTTAAATCCCGAAAATAATACCGTCATCTACCATACCGATAACGTCAGCAAAAATTATACGGGTTCAACAGTTCCATTTAAGCTGTTTATTGATAATAAGGATGATATGTGGGCTTATGTTCCAACCTTTTCATCGGGCGTGTTTTATATCAATGCCGACAAAACCATTTTTAAACATATTGACAAAGGAGAAGGCCCCGACAAGTTAAAAACCAATGTGGTTTCGGGCATTATCCAGGACAGGAAGGGCTTTATCTGGATAGCTACCGACCATGGCGGAGTAAATGTTTTAAACAAGGATAACTTTACTATTAAATTAATACTTAACCGGGAAGATGATAATAAAAGCCTGAGCCAAAACAGTATTATTTCGATGTATAAAGACAATACCGGTATTGTTTGGATAGGTACATACAAGCGGGGTATTAGTTATTACCATGAAGATATTATTAAATTCCCGTTATACACCCACCACCTTTCGGACCCCGGTAGTTTGCCTTTTAACGACATCAATAAGTTTGTAGAAGATGGGGCGGGCAATATATGGCTGGGCACCAATGGCGGCGGCCTTATTTACTTTGATCGCAAAAACGGCACCTTTAAAAGCTACCTGCATAACCCGGCCAACCCCAACAGTGTAAGTAATAACGTTATTATAACCCTGTGTATTGACCACGAAAAAAAATTATGGCTGGGCACCTACTTTGGCGGCCTGGATTGTTTCGACGGAAAAACATTTACACATTACCGGCACAGTGACGCTGTGCCAGGTAGTCTTTCTGAAGACCGTGTTTGGTCGATCATGGAAGATAAGGAGAACAGGCTATGGGTAGGTACGCTGGCTAACGGGCTTAACCTGTTTGATCCCGCTACAAAAACCTTTAAGCATTTTAAGGTTAGTGATCCTAACTCTATCCATTCCAATTATATCTCTGCTACGCTCGAAGACAAAAGCGGAATGCTTTGGGTGGTGACCTCCTATGGGGTTGACGTGCGGAAGAAGGGCACAGAGATATTTGATCATTTTTTACACGATGATAAAGACGCCAACAGCCTGATCAACAACAATACCAATAACATTTTTGAAGATAGCCGCGGGCTTATCTGGATAACAACACGCGAGGGTATTAGTATCTATCACCCGCAAACCCATAAGTTTCAGAACATTATTAAAGACGATGGCCTGCCCGACAATGCGGTTATTGATGTGATTGAAGATGATGCGCATAACATGTGGGCAAGCACACCCAATGGGCTCTCGAATATTATAGTAAAAGGGCCCGTAAATTCGTTGAAATTCAGTTTTATAAATTACAACGAAACCGACGGTTTACAAGGACGCGAGTTTACGCAGTATGCATCCTATAAAACCCGCGAGGGCGAATTGATATTTGGGGGCGGCAATGGTTTTAATATTTTCAGGCCTTCAAATATTCATATCAATCACAGTATAGGTGACCTGGTTTTTACTGATCTGCAGGTTTTTAATCAAAGCATAAAACCTGGGAGTAAAGTAAACGGCCATGTTATTTTATCACAATCTATCACCTATTCAAAAGATATTGAGTTAAAATATGATGACAATGTGTTTGCCATTGAGTTTGCGTCGCTTAATTATTTTAACCCCGATAAGGTAAAGATACAATACCAGATGCAGGGCTTTGACAAAAAATGGATAGCTGCCGATAATAACATCAGGAAAGCAACCTATACCAACCTGGACGCGGGCGACTACGTTTTTATAGTCCGCACTGTAAGTAATGGCATTGTAAACAACCAGATCACACTTAATGTTCACATTTTACCACCTTTCTGGAAAACCACTTTCGCTTATATTTTATATGCCTTAATAGTTTTAGGCGGCTTGTTTATAATAAGGAAACGAGGGATACAAAAACTAAGGGTACAATTTGAAATTGAAAAAGAACGCGGAGAGGCACAACGGATGCATGAGCTTGATTTGATGAAGATCAAATTTTTCACCAACGTTAGCCACGAGTTCAGGACGCCGTTATCATTAATTATGGCGCCTATAGATAAGGTACTTAAGCACGTAACCGAGCCCGAAATAAAGAAGCAGCTTGAATTTGCCAACCGCAATGCCCGGCGCTTGCTCAACATGGTAAATCAATTGCTCGATTTTAGGAAAATGGAGTTCCAGGAACTGAAATTACACGTAGAGGATGGCGAAATAATTGCGTTTATTAAAGAGGTGGCTTACTCATTTAATGACATAGCCGAAAAGAAAAACGTAAGCTTTATTTTTGATACCGAGGTTGATGAACTGTACTGCGAATTTGATCATGATAAGATAGAGCGCATACTATTTAACATACTATCAAACGCTTTTAAATTTACACCTACCGGCGGGCATGTCAGTATTTTATTGGATGTTGCGCATCCCGCCGAAGAATTTAAAAGCGAGTTGCAAATCAAAATTATTGACACGGGCATAGGCATACCGCCCGAAAAGATCAATAAAATTTTCGACCCTTTCTTTCAGAATGACATACCCGGCTCGATGGTTAACCAGGGCAGCGGTATAGGTTTATCCATAACAAAAGAGTTTATACGCCTGCACAACGGAACTATTAATGTTGATAGTGTAATTAATGAAGGCAGTTGCTTTACGGTAACGATCCCTTTAATAATTATTAAAAACGCCGATAGCGGTGATTTGCCTGATAAAAAAGAAACTGAAGAATTAACCATTGAAAACAAACATCCGGATGATGCCGCCAGGCTTGCTGATAAAAAAGCCACGGTATTGATAGTTGAAGATAATTCTGATTTTAGGTTTTATATCAAAGATAACCTGAAGCACTCGTTCAACATTATTGAAGCCGCCGACGGTAGGGAAGGCTGGCAAAAAACACTTGCCTTGCACCCTAACTTAGTGGTAAGCGATATTAGCATGCCCGAAATGGGGGGTATTGAACTATGTAAGAAAATAAAGTCAGATGCCCGTACTACACATATACCTGTAATTTTGTTAACTGCTTTAACCGGCGAAGAAAACCAATTAAAAGGATTGGAAACCGGCGCGACAGATTATATGACCAAGCCCTTTAATTTTGAGATACTGCTGTCAAAAATTAAAAACATTTTAACACAGCAGGAAAACATGCGTAAAACCTACCAAAAACAGGTAGAAGTTAAACCCACTGATGAACTGGTTGAATCGCCGGAAGAGGTGTTTTTGCAAAAGCTGCTGCGGTTAATAGACGAGAATATCAGCAACCCCAATTTTTCGGTAGAAGAGCTAAGTAGCGATATGTTTGTAAGCCGATATACGCTCTATAAAAAAATATTAGCGCTAACCGGTAAAACCCCCAACGAGTTTATACGCCACATGCGGTTAAAACGCGCGGCGCAGTTATTAGAGAATGGCTATTTAACTATATCACAAATATGCTATAAGGTTGGTTTTAAGAGCCAAAAGTATTTTGTAAAAGCTTTTAAAACCGAATTTGATGTGTCTCCGTCAAATTACATAGAAACAAAAGATCACGCGGATGCGTAATACTTAAAACAGGATAATTTCATTTAAGACTGTTTTTCGCCCCATCACTTTAATTAATAATTAATTCAGCAATCGATTGCCTGTCCGGATTGCCAAATGGTTTATTTTATTCAAAAATGGCACCTTTTTTATATTTAAATAGCTAATTGTCAACAAGTTAAAATGGGTTGACATTTGTGTCCCTATTAATCCACATTTGCATACCTAACTCATTTTACTTTTATTTCGGCAAACCAATTAAATCGTCGTTAAAAAAACAGCGATAAACCATGCCCCAATTAGTAAACCAATTAAGTCAATTTAATAAACCAAGTAACAGTAAACCATTATGAGAAAAATTCTACGAATAGCATCGCTGTTTGCGTTTCTTATTATTTATGCGATCGGGGTACAAGCCCAGGGCAACCCCGCATCGGTAATAAAAGGAACGGTAACCGACGAACAAGGCGGCACCCTGCCGGGTGTAACCGTAACCGTTAAAAATTCAAAGACCATAGTAAACACCAGTGTAAGCGGTAATTATACCATTACCGCGCCTGTCAATGGCACGCTTGTTTTTACTTTCATTGGTATGCAAACCAGGGAGGTTTTAATAAACGGTAAAACGTTAATTAATGTAACCTTAAAAGCAAGCAATACCAATTTAACCGATGTGGTTGTAATAGGTTACGGCACGCAAAAAAGAGGCGATGTAAACGGCGCTATCGCTTCGGTTACCGCAGCTGATATTGCTGATATTCCGCAGCCAAGTATTGACCAGTTATTGCAGGGAAAAGCAGCGGGCGTAATTGTAACCCAAAACTCGGGCGAGCCCGGTAGCGCAACATCGGTGCACATACGTGGTATTACAGCGTTTGGGTCAAGCGAGCCGCTATATGTAATTGATGGGGTCGAAGTAGGCGGCGGATCGCGCGGCACACAGTTAAACAGCCCCGGCTCAAGCCAGCAGGAAACCAGCGTAAGCCCGCTTGCGTTGCTTAACCCCGATGATATTGCCTCTATCGATATTTTGAAAGATGCATCAGCGGCTGCAATTTATGGTAGCCGGGCAGCTAACGGCGTAATATTAATTACCACCAAAAAAGGAAAAGCCGGCGAAGCCCGTGTAAACTATGATGGCTATGTGGGCCTTCAGCAACAGGGCCGGTTTTTAAACATGATGAACCTGCCCCAATACGCGGCATTAGAAAACCAGCTGGCGGTTGATTTTCGCGTACAGCCACGCGCTGAGTTTGCTAACCCAAGCCTGCTGGGCCCCGGTACAAACTGGCAAAATGCTGTTTTCAGGACCGCTGCCGAGCAAAGCCATAACCTATCAGTATCGGGTGGGACGGATAAATCAGATTACTACATTTCTGCCGGTTATTTTAAACAGGATGGAACAGTTTTAGGCTTTAATTTTGATCGTTACACCATACGTGGTGTTGTTAATTCGCAGGCTAAGCCGTGGCTTAAAGTGGGCACCACTTTTGGTGGCAGCCGCAGCGACCAAAACGTTGGATTGGGCAATAATACCGGTATTGTATATAATGCTTTATTAGCCGCTCCAGACCAGGCTGTTTACAATGCGGATGGCTCTTATGCCGGTCCGTTTGTACCGGTTGGCGCTTTGCCCGAAGGCGGCCCAAACCCGGTTCAGCAAGCTTTAAACATCAGCAATACATTAAACCGGAACGAAGTAAGCGGAAGCTTTTATACCGAGGTTAAGTTTTTTAAAGACCTTACCTTACGGTCAGAAGTAGATGGCGATTTTAACTGGTCGAACGCGCAAACCTTTAATCCAACTTATTCTTATGGGGCAACAGGCAGCGCTTATGCATTTACCAATGCAACCGCGTCATTAAACCGTTTAATTGGCAACAGTACCTATTGGAGCTGGAAAGAATATTTCAATTATAGCCATACCTGGGGTAAAAGCAATTTAACCGCTTTGGCCGGTCACGAAGTATGGGAATCAACGTATGATAATGTTCCGCTTTCGGGCACTAACTTTATTGCAGGTAATAACGTACAGAGTATTGCCCTGGCCAACTCGGTTGCGGCAACCATACCAGAGAATAAAGGAAGCAGCTCAATGGAATCATACCTTGCCCGTGCTATCTATACTTTTGATAATAAGTACAGTATCACCGCCAATATCCGTAGTGATAAATCGTCAAACTTTTCCGTGGGCCACCAAACAGGTTATTTCCCCGGCGCAGCAGTGTCATGGAGATTATCAGATGAGTCATTCATGGCTCCGGCGAAAAAGATCGCCGACAATATTAAGATAAGGGCCAGCTATGGTACAGTGGGTAACTCGGGCGTACCACAATATGTTTATGGCGCATCGCTGAAAGCGGTAACCACGGCTTTCGGTACAGGGTTTATTGTAAACAATGTGGCCAACCCTAATTTAACCTGGCAAACCTCTATCCAAAAAGATGCCGGTGTTGATTTCAGCCTGTTTAATGGCCGCATTGACGCCACGTTTGATTATTATGATAAAACATCAAATCACTTCCTGTTCCAGCAACCATTACCAAACTTCCTGGTAGGCGGCCCTAACGAATATGGCGATAACCCCGCCGGCATTGCCCCACCGTATATCAACGCGGGCGAAATTGAAAACAAAGGTTTCGAGTTTTCGATCAACAGCCGTAACATTACCGGGAAAGATTTTAAATGGAACACCACACTTACCTTTACCCATTACACCAATACGGTAGTATCGCTTAACGGCGCGCCGGCTATCAATACTTCACTTAACCTTTCGTATGTTAGTTTAACGCCAACCCGTACCATTGTTGGGTACCCTGTTGGCGAGTTTTTTGGATATAAGGTTCAGGGCGTTGTAAAAACCCAGGCGCAATTGGCTTACCTGGCAACGCATCCGCAAAACGTTACAGGTACATCACCGCAAACGGTTACTAACGACCCGAGCATATCAAACTCCATTTGGTTAGGCGACCTGCAATACCAGGACACTAATCATGATGGCAAGGTTGATGTAAATGACCAGGTCCCGTTGGGTAACCCTAATCCTCATTTTACTTATGGTATCACCAACAATTTCAGCTACAAACAATTTGACCTGTCGGTATTCTTTTACGGATCATACGGCGGTAAAATTTTAGACGCGTTGGAATATCAAACAGCCGGCTTATCGGGTTTATATCAAAACCAGTTAGCGTCATCAGCCAATTTCTGGACACCGGCCAATCCAAATTCAAATATCCCGGCACCGCGCGCCGGTTTGGGTAACCCTAACCTGGTAATGTCTGACCGGTTTTTAGAAACCGCTTCATACCTGCGGTTACAAAATGTACGGTTAGGTTATAGCCTGCCTGTAAAATGGGCAAGGGCAATTGCTATGAATAGCTTAAAACTATATGTAAGCGGCCAAAACTTATTTGTGATAACCAAATACCCCGGCCTTGACCCCGAAGTGGGCGCATTTAACCAGAACCCGCTTTTAAGCAATATTGATTTGGGAAGGTACCCTACACCAAGGGTGTTCACATTTGGTATAAACGCACAGTTTTAATTCTTAAAAGAAATTTGATATGAAAATAGATATAAAATATATAGCAGGTTTAGCAGCGATAGCCGGTATGATTGCCGTTACCGGTTGCAAAAAAAGCTTTTTTAACCGTCCGCCCGAGTCGGGTGTAACGGTAGGTAATTATTACCAAACGGCAGCCCAGGTGGCAGCAAGTACCAATGGCCTATACGGTGCGCCATGGTTTGGCTGGAATAATAAAGTGGGATGGGCAATAACCGAAATGTCGGGCGGTAACGGTATTTCTTATTCATCAGATGTTACCGCGTTTGAAAACTGGGCGGTGCCAAATACCAACCCCGAGATCCTGGCTGCGTGGGATTCGCCATTTACGGTTATAGCGCAGTGTAACGGGATATTAAATAACTTGCCTACCAGTGTGCCTGCATCAGTACCGGTAGCTGCGGTAAACAATGCCTTGGGCGAAGCGCACCTTATGCGTGGTGTTGCTTATTTTTACCTGGTACGTACATTTGGTAACGTGCCAATTGTTGAAAACCCGTTACAGGATATCAATAATTTTCAATCCGTACCAACTAACCCGGTGAGCGATGTTTACAAGTTAATTGTAAAAGACTTACTGTTTGCCGAAGCCAATTGTTCTGCAAACACCGCAGGCACCGGCCATGGCGATAGTGGTTCGGCATCAGCTATGCTGGCCAAAGTTTATTTGTATATGCAGGATTATGCCGATGCACGCAAGGAGGCCGAAAAGGTGATCAACAGCGGCGAGTTTTCGCTGTTACCTAAGTACAGCGACTTGTTTCTCACCGCTAACAATAACAACAAAGAGTCGATACTGGCTATGCAATGGGTATATAACGGAGGTTACGATTTTGGTAATTCTATCCAGGCATCATGGGCTTATAACAGCGCTATCACCCTAACAGGCGATGGCTATGGCGAGCTTGGTGTAACATTCGATTTGCAAAACGATTTTGTTAAAGAAGGCGGGGACACTTCGCGCAGGCATGCCTGTATTATGTTGCCAGGCAGCTTTTATCCCGAAATTATAGCAGCATCAGGTGGTTACACGCTGCCCCTAAGCGCATCATCACAAGGAACACATGCCGAGCCTAAGAAATATGTAGTAGGCTCACCTGCCGATAATGGCGGTAAAAGCGCCGCACAGGCATCAGGTAATAACACCTACATTCAGCGTTATGCCGATGTCTTATTGATCGAGGCCGAAGCAATTTTGGGCCAGGGCGCTGCTCCAGCAGTTGGTCATGGATTAGATACCAATGCAACCACATCTGACGCTACCGCGCTGAAATACTTTAACATGGTTAGGGCAAGGTCAAACGTGCCGGCGGTTACGTCATTTACCTTTAGGCAACTCATCAGGGAAAGGCGTTTAGAATTCGCACTGGAGCAGGATTACTGGTTTGACTTATGTCGTTTAGATGGTTTTGCCGCTACAACACACCCGGTAGCCACTAATATTATTAAAGGACAGGACAGAGGAACTTCAAGCGCGGGTACAGCTGCTGCTAATTACAGGGATTTTGTGAGGTACGGTAACGGGTATTACACACCAACCGATGCCAACTACTTGTTCCCGGTACCGGTTACTGAATCAAACTCAGATCCAAACCTTGTAAAAGCGCCTGTTCCTTATGTATTTAAACCATAACCCCGAA